>HHCFC01400__coassemble_1302_pt1 | contig 33841 bp, 28 predicted proteins | sample HHCFC01400__metabat2_high_PE_024 | metagenome-assembled genome bin HHCFC01400
GCCGCTGAAGCGTAATTTTCCGGGCGAAGCCTGCAAAATTATGCTTCAGACCGCGAACCGCCGCAGGCGGAGCGCGAGAATTCCTCCGGGTGTTTTGGCGGGGGGACGCCGAGGGCGGCAGCGGCGCGCCAAAGAAGAGGCTGTTCCAGCCCGCAGCGCGCGAGCAGGGCGGTGTCCGCGAAAACCTCCGCCGGGGCCGCGTCGCGTTCCAGACGCCCCTGATGAAAAACGAGCGCGCGGTCAGCCCAGCGCCACGCGAAATCTACGTCGTGCGTCGCCACGGCCAGCGCCATTCCCTTTTCGTGCAGCACGCCGAGCGTCTGTTCCAGAAGGGCGCGGCCCGCCGGGTCCAGGCTGCTGGCGGGCTCGTCCAGGAGCAGAAAGCGCGGCTCCATGGCGAGCACGTCCGCGATGGCCACCCGCCCTTTCTCGCCGCCGGAAAGCTCCTGCGGCCCGCGCTCACGGTAGCCGTCCAGCCCCAGGCACTCGATCGCCGCGTCCACCCGGCGGCGTATCTCATCCGGGGGTAGGCCGAGGTTCATCGGGCCGAAGCTGATCTCCTCCTCCACCGTCCCGGCGAGAAACTGCACGTCCGGGTCCTGAAACACCAGTCCCACGGCACGGCGCAGACGGAGCAGGTTGCGGGAGCGTCTGCCTATCGGCTCGCCGTCGAGCCGGATGGTTCCGCTGTGCGGGCGGAGTACGCCGTTTGCCAGAAGGAAAAACGTCGATTTCCCCGCGCCGTTGCTCCCCAGCACGGCGACGCGCTCGCCCTCGCGGAGCGTGACAGAGAGCGGGGACAGCGCTTCGTGATCGCCGTCCCCCGTTTCATATTGAAAGGAAACCTCCTGAAATTCGAGCATACGCCCTCCTTTTCTCAGCGCTCAGCGAACCAGCAGCACGCCCGCGAGCATCGCGGCCACGGCGGGCAGAAGCAGCAAAAGCAGCCGCGCCGTCACGGGCTTGGGGCGCGTCAGAAAGGCGATTTCCCCCGTGAAGCAGCGGCTTTCCATCGCGTCATAGCACGCTCCGGCGCGCCGGAAGCCGTGCGCGAGCAGATTGCCGTAGACCAGCCCCGTAGTGCGCAGGCTGCGGTGAAGCCCCCGATAGCCCAGGCGGCTGTCGGCCGCGTCCCGCCGGGTGCGCGCCGCGTCGAGCAGCAAAAACAGATAGCGGTAGATCAGCACCGCCAGCGACGTGACGACGGCGGGCACATGAGCGCGCCGCGCCGCGTGCAGAAGCTCCGGCAGGGGTGTGGACAGGCTCAGAAAATAGAGACAGCCCACCGCCCCCACCGCGCGCGCCAGCACGAGTCCGGCCAACTCCTGCGAGGCGGGCAGCACCGCCAGCCAGCCGCCGAAAAACGGGACGGAAAGCGCCGCCCCCGCCGGACGCTCCGGGAAGAAATCCCACAAAAGCGTCAGCGCGGAGAGCAAAAGGAACACGGCGGGCAGCGTGAGCAGCGAAAGATAGTCGTGCGGGCGGGTTTTGCCCCAGAGCAGCGTCACGCCGGAGAGAAAGCAGAACAGCAGCAGCGGCGGCCACGGCGATCCCGAACAGATACACAGCACGAGCAGCAGCAAGCTTCCCGCCGCCTTCACCCCCGCGTTTTCCCGGGAAAGGCGGGAGCGCCGGGCGCATGCGTCCATCACTGGGCCGCCGCCGTGGCGGTGCCTGCCCGCCGGGAGCAAGAACAGCGCCGCGGGCAGCAGGCACGAGGCCGCGAGTGGAATGGGGGCCAGACGGCCCGCAAACAGGCTCAGCAGCGCGATCGCCGTGAGAAGGGCCGTCAAGCCGCGTCCTCCCCGTCCTTCTTCACGCGGTCGCCGCCGTATTTCTTGCGCGCCGTCAGATAGCCGAAGCCGAAGGCCAGCACGCCCACGCCCAGACCCGTCTGCACGCAGAAAAACAGGCTTTCCACCTCGCCGGGCAGTTCCCCACCGAGGATTTGTTCGAGAACCGGCGTTGCCCACGGCTCATAGGATTTGCCGGTGATCTCCTCCACCTTGGCGCTGCCCGCGTCGTCGCTGCCGCCGAACGACGCGCCCGGAAGCGCGAAGAGCGGCACGAGCGCCAGCAGCAGAATGATCAGTACGGAGACAATGGCAATTTTCGCGTTTCGGCTCATTCCGTCAACCTCCTTCTGGCCCGTTCCAGCTCGCGCAGCTCCGGCTTTGCGACGGACTCGAGCCCCATCACAACCAGCATGGTGATAATTCCCTCAATCACGGCCAGCGGCAGCTGGGTGGGAGCGAACACCGCGAGAAATTCCAGCGCGCTTGCCGCCACGCCGCCCGAGGAGCTGGGATAGGCCAGCGCCAGCTGCAAGCTGGTGACGCAGTAGGTGAGGAGATCCCCGAGCATCGCCGACACAAACACGACGGCCAGCTTCGGCACGCGCAGGCGCAGGCCCGCGCGGTACAGCGCCCAGGTGAGCAGCGGCCCGGCGATCGCCATGCTGAACGCGTTCGCTCCGAGCGTCGTGAGCCCGCCGTGGGCGAGCAGCAGCGCCTGAAACACGAGCACAATCACGCCCAGCACCGAGGTTGCGGGCACGCCGAACAGAATCGCGCCCAAGCCCGTGCCCGTCATGTGGCTGCAGCTGCCTGTCACGGACGGGATCTTGAGCGACGAAATCACGAACACGAACGCCCCCGCCATGGCAAGGAGCAGCAGCGATTTGCGCCGTTCCCGCGTCAGGCGGCGGATGGAGATGACGCCCGCCGCGAGAAACGGCAGGCAGAGCGCGCCCCAGGCCACACAGTAGGCCGGGGGCAGATAGCCTTCCATGATGTGCATCGCGAACGCGGCTCCGGGTACACAGAGCACGGCGGCGATCACCGTGGAGAGGCACAGAAATTTCTTTTCCCGTGCTGTCATGAAACATTCCTCCAAGAATAAAAAATCCCCTTCCCAAAAGCGGGAAGGGGTTGGAAAGGAGGGCGAACGCCCCACCCTTCGGCACCGCGCGTTTTGTCCGTCCGCGCCGTGCGGTCTGCCCTTTCCGGCAGGATGGAGCATGGGGCAGGTCTTCCGGCTCAGGCGTCTCTGCTCCGGCTCTGCCTTCCCATGTGTACCCACAGTGGCATTTAAAAAGCCGGTGCTCTGCCTTCACGGCGGCGGTCCCGCACGGGAATTTCACCCGTTTCCCTATTCTACCGGCCTGCCTTTGCGGCAGCCGGTCACCTCATACTCGTTTCACTTGAGAGGATACCATATTTCCCGCGCCTTTGCAATGGGAAACGATGCGTTTTTCGCGCGGCTTTGCGTGCGTTACCGCTCGATCTGATACAGAAGCGCGTTGCAGATCGCGGCGGCAATATTGCTTCCGCCCTTGCGGCCCCGCGCGACGATGTGCGGCACGCCGGATGAGAGGATCAGCTCCTTGCTTTCCACCACGTTCACAAAGCCCACCGGCACGCCGATGATGAGCGCCGGGGAAAGATTTCCCGCTTTGATCAGCTCATGGAGGGAGATCAGCGCGGTGGGCGCGTTGCCGATCGCGAAGATACACGGCTTGGACAGGCGCGCGGCGTGCTCCATGGACACGATGGCGCGGGTCACGCCGCGCTCCTTGGCTTCGCGCGCCACGTCCGGGTCGGACATGAAGCAGTGCACCTCCCCGCCGAGCCGCGCAAGGATGGTCTTGTTGATGCCCGCGCGGGCCATCTGGGTGTCGGTCACGATATCGCAGCCGCCGCGCAGCGCGTCGATGCCAATTTGCACGGCGCGCGGGGAAAAGACGAGATTGTCCGCGTAGTCGAAGTCGGCGGATGTGTGGATCACGCGCTTGACGACCGGAGCAATCTCCGGATCGAACGTGCGATCCCCCAGCAGCTCCGTGATGATTTGAAAGCTTCTCGCTTCAATTTCCATAGGCCCAAGAGTTTCCAGCATAACAAAATGGCCCTCCCTCTTGTGTTGTTGTTTGGGTTCCGAAACGCCGCTCCGGGCGCGGCGACGCCTTCATTGTAGCCGTGCGGGGGAAGTTTGTCAACGGGGCGGGTGCGCGGCGCTTGGAGCCGTTTTCGTGCTGTCCCGCGCCCCGTTGACAAATACTTTTGCCGTTGCTATACTGATCACCAGGATAAAAAGCCCTCCCGCGTCATATCTTGAAACGAAAGGCGTTCCCCGTGTGAAAAACGGCCGTGGCAGTGTGGATCTGCCGCGGCTTTTTGTGCAGGGAAGCATGGGAGGAGACGAAAAAAGGCCCGCTGTGCGTGGGCTTGGGAGCGTGAAACGGCGTGAAGCTTATTATGACGGGACTCGAACACGGCAAAGCCCCCGTGGAGATGAGAGAAAAGCTTTCCTTTACCCGCCAGCAGACGGCGGAAGCGGTGAATGCCGTGCGGGACTTTCCCGGTGTCTCGGGCTGTGTCTTAATCTCCACCTGCAACCGCACGGAGCTGTACTTGTCCTGCGCGGGCGGGGAGGAGCCGGGAAAGCTGCTCTGCCGCGCGGCGGGGGTGGAATACGCGCCGTTTGCGGGAGCGTTTTTCACGCTGTCCGGCGAGGACGCGGCGCGCCACTTGATGGAGGTTGCGGCGGGACTGCGCTCGCGGATCTGGGGCGAGGATCAGATTATTTCCCAGGTAAGGCAGGCGATCGCGATCGCCCGGGAAGCCGGGACGGCGGACGCGCTGCTTGAGACGCTGTTCCGCTCGGCGGTGGCGGCGGGCAAGGAGGTGCGCACGCGCGTGCGCCTGACGAGCGTGCCGACCTCGGCGGCGGGGACGGCGGTGGAGCTTCTGCGGGATGTGTTCGGGGATCTGGCGCACCGGCGCGCCGTCGTCATCGGCAACGGCGAGATGGGGCGGCTCGCGGCTTCGCTCTTGCAGCGGGCCGGGTGTGAAACGTCCGTCACTTTGCGCACCTACCGCCACGGCGAGACGATCGTGCCGCCCGGGTGCGGCGTGGTGCCGTATGAGGATCGGATGCGCCACATCGACGGGCGCGACATTCTGATCTCCGCGACCACCAGCCCGCACTATACCGTGACGGCGGAGCAGATGGCATCGCTCGAACATCCGCCGCGCGCGGCCGTGGATCTCGCCATCCCGCGCGATATCCAGCCGGAGGTCGGGGAGCTTTCGGGCGTGTCGCTCTACAATATCGACGATCTCGGCAGCGTCGCGGATCACCGCACCATCCCGCCCGCCGTGGAGGAAATCCTGCGCGCGCAGATGGACAATTTCAGCCGCTGGATGAACTACCGCGACTGCATGACCTCGGTGGAAAGCCTCAAGCAGGCGCTCGTGAACCGGCTGCTCACGTCGCCGGAGCTGGCAGGGGAAGCGTCGCCCGAGGAGGTTGTGGAGCTGGCCGTGGGCAAGACGGTGGATCTGCTCGTCTCCGGGTTGGCGGGGCGGATCACCCCGGACAGCCTGCAGCACTGTGAAAGCAAAATCCGAACGCGCACCACGGGCCGCCGGGTGGTGTCCTGAGAGGAGGGGATACGGTTGGAGGATCTGCGCGAATACCGGTTTCCCCTCTTTGTCGATCTGCGCGGCAGACGCGCCGTGATTGTGGGCGCGGGGCCGATCGCTTTGCGGCGCGCGGGCGTGCTGCTCTCCTTCGGCGCGGAAGTCATCCTTATTGCGCCCGAGTGCGAAGCCCAGCCGCCGGGGGCTGTCTGGGAGCGGCGCACATACCGCGACGGCGATCTTGAAAACGCCTTTCTCGCCGTGGCCGCCACGAACGATCGCGAGGTCAACCGGCTGGTGGGCAGGGAAGCCGCGCGGCGGAACATCCCCGTGAGCGTGGCCGACGCGCGTGAGGAGAGCACGTTCTTTTTCCCCGCCGTCTGCACAGGCGGCGGGCTCGTCTCCGGCGTGGTGTCGCGCGGGGACAATCACAAAAAAACGGCCGCCGCCGCCCGGGCGATCCGCGCCGTACTGGAGGAGCTGCCATGAAGAAGCTGTTGATCGGGAGCAGGGAGAGCCGCCTTGCCGTCATCCAGTCTGAGATCGTCATCGACGCGATCCACGCGTGTGACCCGTCGATCGAGACGGAACTGGTGACGATGAAAACCACGGGAGACAAGATCCTCGACCGCACGCTCGACAAAATCGGCGGTAAGGGGCTGTTTGTCCGGGAGCTGGACGCGGCTCTGCTCGAAGGGCGGGTGGATCTGACGGTGCACAGCAGCAAGGATCTGCCGATGGAGCTGGACCCGCGCCTTCCGCTGGCGGCGTTTTCGCGCCGTGCCGACCCGCGCGATGTGCTCGTGCTGCCGCAGGGAAAGGATTCGCTTGACCTGGAGAAGCCGATCGGCTGCGCGTCCCAGCGCCGCCGCCTTCAGCTTCAGGCGCTGTTTCCGGGGATGCGGGTGGAGCCGGTGCGCGGGAATGTCCTGACGCGGCTGCGCAAGCTGGACGAGGGCGAATTTTCCGCGCTGGTGCTGGCCGGGGCGGGCCTCAAGCGGCTGGGGCTGGAGGATCGCATCAGCCGGGTGTTTTCGACGGATGAGATCCTTCCGGCGGCCGGGCAGGGGATTTTAGCGGTGCAGACGCGGCAGGGGCAGGATGTATCGTGTCTGCGGCTTTTTGACGACCGGGACGCGCGTGACTGTTTGCTCGCGGAGCGCTCCTTTGTCCGCGCGCTGGACGGCGGCTGCTCCTCCCCCACCGCCGCGTTCGCCACGGTGTCCGGCGAAACGATCACCCTCAAAGGGATGTACGTCACGGCGCGGGAGACGGTGCGTTTTGAGACCGTCTCCGGCCCGCGGGAGGAAGGCGAACGGCTCGGCGCGTCGCTCGCGGACGAGATGAGGAGGAAGTACGAATGAAAACGGGACAGGTGATTTTGGTCGGAGCCGGGCCGGGCGATCCGGAGCTGATGACGCTCGGCGGTCGAAAGGCGATCGAGGAAGCCGACGTGGTGGCCTATGACCGGCTGGTGGGCCGGGAAATCCTCTCGTGGATCCCGGAGACGGCGGAGCGCATCGACGTGGGCAAGGAGTCCTCGCACCACACCGTGCCGCAGGAGCGGATCAGCGAGATTCTGCTCGAAAAGGCGCTGGAGGGTAAGCGCGTCGTGCGGCTCAAGGGCGGCGATCCGTTCCTCTTCGGGCGCGGCGGCGAGGAGCTGGAGCTGCTGGCGGAGCACGGCGTACCCTTCCGGGAGATCCCCGGGGTAACGTCGGCGATCGCCGTTCCCGCCTATGCCGGGATCCCCGTCACGCACCGCGACTGCTGTTCCTCCGTGCACATCGTCACCGGACACCAGCGGGAGGGAAAGCCGCTCTCCATCGCGTTTGACGCGCTGGTGAAAACCGGCGGCACGCTGGTGTTTCTCATGGGCGTGAGCGCGCTCGGCGCGATCTGCCGCGGACTGCTCGGCGCGGGCATGGACCCGCAGACCCCCGCCGCCGTGGTGGAGCGCGGCGCGACGCCGGAGCAGCGCGTGACTCTCGCTTCGCTCCATGATTTGCCGGACGAGGCCGCGCGTCGTCAGGTGAAAAGCCCGGCGGTGATCGTGGTGGGCAAGGTGTGCGCGTATGCGGAACGGTTCGACTGGTACGACGCGCTCCCGCTCAAGGGAAAGTGCGTGATTGTGACAAGGCCGAAGGACCGCGCGGGCACGCTGTCCGACCGCCTGCGGGCGCTGGGCGCGCGGGTGGAGGAAATGCCGTGCATCGAAACAGCCCCATGCGACCCCTGCCCGGAGCTGGACGAAGCGATCGCGTCGATCGGGGATTATACGTGGCTGGCGTTCACCAGCGCCGCCGGGGTGCGCACGCTGATGGACTATCTCGATCGCACGGGCCGCGACGTGCGCGCGCTTGGAGGAATCCGGATCGCCGCCGTCGGCCCCGGCACCGCGTCGGAGCTGCGCGCCAATGGTCTGCGCGCCGACCTCGTTCCCGCCGTCAGCGACGGGGAACATCTCGGGCGGGCGCTGTGCGAAGCGAAGCCGCGCGGGAAGGTGCTGATTCTGCGGGCCGTTTTGGGCGGCGAGGATCTGACGCACGAGCTGGAGCGCGGCGGTGTGCCATATACGGATGTGCGCTGCTACGAGACGCGGATCCTCTCCCCGGACGGGCAGGCGCTGCGCCGTCTGACGGAAGCGGGCGCAATGGCGGCGTTTACCAGCGCCTCCACGGTGCGGGGCTTTGCCGCCGCGCTGGGCGAGGGCACGGACTGCTCCGGCGTGCTGGCGGCCTGCATCGGCAAACAGACGGAACAGGAAGCGCGCCGTTTTGGCATGCGGACGATCACCGCGCGGGAGGCCACGCTGGACGCGCTGATCGAGCGGATTGTGGAAGGAGAATGAAACGATGGAACTGGTTTACAGACCCCGCCGCCTGCGCAGCGGCGAAACGATCCGGCGCATGTGCCGGGAAACCCGCCTGTCGGCGGACAGCCTGATTTATCCCATTTTTGTGGACGAAACCCTCAGCGGCAGGCGCCCCATCGACTCCCTGCCCGGACAGTACCACTACGGCCTGGACACGGTGTGCGAGGCCGTGCGCGAGTGCGTGGACGCGGGCGTAAAAAGCTGCATCCTGTTCGGCATCCCGGCGAAGAAGGACGCACTCGGCTCCTCCGCGTGGGATCCGGAGGGCGTGATCCAGAAGGCGATCCGCGCCATCAAGAGCGCGTACCCGGATTTCTATGTGGTGACGGACGTGTGCATGTGTGAGTACACCGACCACGGCCACTGCGGCGCGCTGTGCGGCGAGCAGGTGGACAACGACGAGACGCTGGAGCTGCTGGCGAAAACGGCGCTTTCCCATGCCCGGGCCGGGGCCGACATGGTGGCCCCCTCCGACATGATGGACGGCCGTGTGGCGGCGATCCGCGCCGCGCTCGACGGAGACGGGTTCACCAATGTGCCGATCATGGCGTATTCCGCGAAATATGCCTCGGCGTTTTACGGTCCGTTCCGCGACGCTGCCGGTTCGGCTCCCTCCTTTGGCGATCGACGCGGCTACCAGATGGATCCGCACAACCGCCGCGAGGCGAAAAAGGAATGCGCGCTCGACGTGCGCGAGGGCGCGGATGTGATCATGGTCAAGCCCGCCCTGTCGTATCTCGACATCATCCGCGAGTGCGCGGACGCGTTTGACGTGCCGATGGCGGCGTATTCCGTCTCCGGCGAGTACGCGATGATCAAGGCGGCGGCGCAGGCGGGGCTGATCGACGAGCACCGCGTCATGTGCGAGTCCGCGCTTTCCATCTTCCGCGCGGGCGCGAGTATTCTCATCACTTACTATGCGAAGGAATTGGCAAAGGCCATCCGGGAAGGGGAGATCGGGTAATGGATCGATCGGAAGCGTTGTTTGAACGGGCAAAAAAGGTGCTGCCCGGCGGTGTGAACAGCCCGGTACGGGCATACCGCGCCGTGGGCCTGACGCCCCGCTTCATCACGCGGGCGGACGGCGCGTACATCTGGGACGAGGACGGGAACAAGTATATTGACTATGTGTGCTCCTGGGGGCCGATGATCCTCGGGCACAACCACCCGATCATCCGGGAAGCGGTGGAGCGCGCGGTGAAGGACGGGCTTTCCTTCGGCGCGTCCACCCGCCGCGAGGTGGAGATCGCGGAGCTGATGGTGCAGATGGTGCCGAATATCGAGATGGTGCGCATGGTCAATTCCGGCACGGAAGCGGTCATGTCCGCGCTGCGGCTGGCGCGCGGCGCCACCGGGCGGGACAAGCTGATGAAGTTTGAGGGCTGCTACCACGGCCACAGCGATTCCATGCTGGTCAAGGCCGGTTCCTCCGCCGTGGCGGAGGAGGGCCGCCCCAGCTCGGCGGGCGTTCCGGCGGACGTGGCGAAGGATACGCTCACCGCGCGGTACAACGATCTCGAGAGCGTGCGGGAGCTGTTCGCGCGGTACCCGGGGCAGATCGCCTGCGTCATTGTGGAGCCGGTGGCGGCCAACATGGGCGTGGTCGGGCCGCAGCCCGGTTTTCTGGAGGGATTGCGCGCGATCTGCGACAAGGAGGGCGCGCTGCTCCTGTTTGACGAGGTGATCACCGGGTTCCGTCTGGCGCGCGGCGGCGCGCAGGAATTTTTCGGCGTGCGCGCCGATCTCGTGACGTTCGGCAAGATCATCGGCGGCGGTATGCCTGTGGGCGCGTACTGCGGAAGCCGCGCGCTCATGGAGCAGGTGGCCCCGTGCGGCCCCGTATACCAGGCGGGCACGCTGTCCGGCAACCCGGTCGCGATGGCGGCGGGGCTGGCACAGCTGACGTATCTCAACGAGCATCCCGAGGTGTATGAGACGATCGCGAAAAAGGCGGACCGGCTGGCCGATGGGATGCGCGAGGCCGCTTCCCGCGCGGGCGCGGGGGTGCGGATCAATCAGGTGGGAAGCCTGGTCGCGCCGTTCTTCACGCCGGATCGCGTGGAATCGTTCACCGACGCGACCAAGAGCGATTTGCAGAAATATGCCGCGTATTTTGAGAAGATGCTGGCGCGCGGGGTGTATCTGGCGCCCGCGCAGTTTGAGGCGATGTTTGTTTCCGCCGCACACAGCGAGGAGGATCTGGAACACACCATCCGCGCTGTGGGTGAGGTGTTTTCTTTTTAGCTCAGGCCGCATGGCCCCCCTTTTCTTGACGCCAAGAAAAGGGGGAAAGAACCGCGAGGGGCTTTGCCCCTTCGAACCCCACGCTTTCTTTTCTACGTCAGACTTGCGCCCCCTCTCCCCCGTCACGGCCGGCCAAATTTGCGCTGACGCGCAAGACTGGCCGGCTGGTGGGGGAAAACATCAAAATTAGCGTGAGAATAATTTCGGATGTTTCCGTGCGTCGGGGTACGGCTCTACGGGAGCTTGTGGTGGACGAAAAGCCTTTTGCGTTAACTAGCACTCCGCTGAAAATTGCAGCTAACCTGCTGATTCTCTCCGTGTGAACAACGCGGGCCGCAAAGCAAGACCCCCTTGCGACGTCAGATCGCAAGGGGGTCGATGTGTTTCTGCGTGGTTCGCCGCGGGACGCGGCGTGCGCGGCGTGCGTCCAGGCTCAGCCTGCCGGCGTGCGCGGCGTGCGTCCAGGCTCAGCCTGGGCGGATGGCTTCGAGGGCGGGGATTTTGACGGCTTTGTTGGCGGGATAGTAGCCGGAGCCGACGCCGATAAAGATGGAAAAAAGAATGGCGAAGGCATAGAGCCAGAGGGGGATGACCGAAATGCGGTTCACGCCCTCCCCGCCGACGATGGCCGGAAGCAGGTTCTCCATGGCGGGCGGGCCGAGGGAGAAAAAGTTGATGGCCGTCGAGGCCAGAAAGCTGACAAAGCATCCAATCAGCCCGCCGATCAGCCCGATCGCCCCGGCTTCGAGCAGGAACAGCGTGCGCACGTCTGTGACATAACAGCCGAGCGACTTCATGATTCCAATTTCGCGGGTGCGCTCGGAGATGGACATCATCATGGTGTTCGCGATACCAAGCGCCGCGACAAAGAGGGAAATCGCGCCGAGCCCGCCGAGCATCATCTGCTTCTGGCGCGCTTCCTCCTCCATGGGCTTTCGGATGCTCTCCATGGATTCCGTGGGGAATCCGAGGGTTTTGATGGTCTTTTCCACGGGTGCGACGGAGGCAAGGCCGTCTGTTTTCACCAGCACGGAGCCGTACTCCGGCTTTTTCGCGCCGCCGCCCTTTTTCACCTTGGCTGTGATGGCCTGGAGGTCGGACAGGCTCATAATCACGCCGTCGGATGTTTCATAGCCCTTGGAATTGTCCTCCTTGAGAACGCCCACAATTTTGTAGGAAAAGGGATAGGATTCTGTGTCTGTCTCGGCGGAGATGGTCAGATTCTGCGAAAGGGGCTTGAAATACGGGTCGGGGGCCTGCGGATAATTCCCGTTTTCGTCCGGCTCGCCGCTGTAGCGGTCAATGGTGTTGTAGCCGTCCGGCCGAAGCGTATCCTTGAAATTATAGGCGAAATACTGGCCCACAAGAACTTCCCCGCTTTTCTGCGGCAGACGGCCCTCCAGGAGCTGATACCCCATGGATTCCAGCTGTGTGAGATCGTAGGCGCAGATGGTGGACCAGTCGGCCTGAAAGCGGTTGTTCACACCGGTGAGCAGGCTGGTGGAAACGCCGTCAAGCGTCAGCTTCGGGGTGACGGCGCGCACACCGTCCAGCCTGCGGGCCTGCGTGAGAAAGGAGTCGTCCAGCTTCTGTTTGCCGCGCCCGCCCTGCGGCGGTGTCACCGTGATGATTGTGAGATCCCCGAGCTGGGAGAGGAGACGCTCCTGCGCCTCCTTCATCCCGATGCCGATGGACGCCATCACCACGATGGAGCAGCATCCGATGATGACGCCGAGCACCGTCAGGAACGTCCGCGATTTGCGCCGCAGAAGGTTCTGCCTGCACATGCGGAACAGGTCGTTTCGATTCACGCGTCACCACTCCCTTTCCGTGTCCTCCTGCGGATCTCCCCATTCGTCGGGATCCGCGCCGGTGTGGAAGGTTTCCTCAAGATCCTCGAGATCCTCAATTTTCTCGATTTCCTCCATCTCCTCCATCTCCTCGATCTCTTCAAAATCCTCCGTGTTCTCCGGTGCGTTTACAGCTTCGTTCCAGTTTGCCAGAACTTCCTCATCGTCCGGATCGTCCCAGCCGCTCCACGACGCGGCGGACTGCTGCTTTTTCTTTTTGCCGCGCAGGGCAAAGAGTACCCCGCCTCCCGCAAAGACCGCCGCCGCGCCCGTTCCGCCGAGCACGGGAGTCCAGGGGAAGGAGCTTCCCTCCCCATCCTCCGGCGGGAGATCGCCGTCCGGGATCGGGTCCATGGGCAATTCCTCCGCGAAGATTTCCACGGAAATTTCCTTTTCCTGTACCTTTTCGTTGGAATCCTCATAGGTGATTTTCAGCACAAGCGGGATCGGTCCCGATTCCTCCGGCGTGAGCACAAAGCCGATGTTTCCGCCCGCGCCCGCCGCGATGTTGCCGATATACTGCGATTTCGTGGGCGTATCAATGTTTTCCGCCGTGACGGAGGCTTCCACGTTCGCGATCTCGCTCTTGCCCTTGTTCACATAGGGAATGGTGAGGACGGTTTCCTCGCCGACGTTGATGGATTCCGGGATCTGCGGGGAGCTGATCTCGAAGCGGTCTGGCTGCACGACGGGCATGGAAAGCTTGATATCCTCTCCGCCCGAGCCGCGCTTGGAGCCGTCGACATACTCATATTTGAACGAGAGCGCCACGCTCTGCGCTCCGCTTTTGGCGGCGGGCAGGGCTTGCAGCGGCAGGATCTGATCCTGTCCGGCTCCCGGTGCGAGAGAAGCAAAGAAAAAGCTGCTGGAACCGCCGGAAAGGGTGAAGTTTTCGCCGCCGTCCACCATCAGGAGGATGTTTTCGATCGGCAGGGTTCCTTTGTTCTCAAAGTGCAGCTTGAGCTCGAAATTACTGCCCGCGTCGACGCTCTCCCCGCCATAGGAGAAATCACTCACCACGATATGCGGCACGGAGGCTTCCGCGCCCTCCCCGGAGGAGGAGCCGGTGGGGTTCGCGGGGACGCTGAGACGATCCGAGGACGAGCCCTGCGTCATGGTTCCGCCCGCGCTGTAGGTGAATTTCAGATCCGCCTGAATGGATTGATTCGCGGAGGTAATTTCCGGCAGCGCGCGGAGCGTAAGGGAGACGGAGGCTGTCTGGCCCGGATCCAGATCCGGCAGGAGCACGCTTCCCGCGTCGCTCTCAATGAGCAGCGCGTCCGAGGGGGTGAACGACGCTACAGGAGACAGAAGCTTCACGTCGCCCTTGTTGGAGAAGGTGACAGTCAGGGAAGCGGTTTCCCCGGCGGCGATCGGCTTTTTCAGCGTGGAGCGGGAAGCCAGCACCACGGGCGGGGCTTCCCCGCCGCGCGCGATGGTCAGGATGGGAAGCTTGTCGGAGGCGGTGGCCTGCGCTTCGGACACGTTGTTGAAGTAAGTGAATTTCAGGTCGGCCTGAAGCGACTGGGCAGGCGAGGATACGGAATCCGAGGCCTTGAGCTTTACTTTGACGCTGCCGGTCTGCTTGCCCTTGATGGGGTCGAGCAGGAAGGAGTAAGAGCCGCCGGAGATCGACAGGGATTCCGAGGGCGTGAAGGACGCGACGGGGGATTTGAGCTCGAGATCGCTCAAATTACGGAAGGAGACGGTGAACTCCGCTTCCTGTCCCGGTTCCAGCGGCGTCTGCGGGCCGCTGCATGAGACGAGCACCTGCGGCTCCGGTGCGGGCTGGTCGGCCTTTTCGTCCGTGCCGCCCGCCTCCGCGATCGTCAGCTCAATCAGCTGGGACACACCGGTGTCCTTGCGGGTGATCTGAAAGCGCAGGCTCTGCCCGGAGCCGGAATATTTCATGCGGGAAAAACGCACCTTGATCACCAGCGGGTCGGAGCCTTTCGACTCCTCCGAGACCTTGACCGTCCCTTCGGAGAAGCTGTCAATCAATTTGCTGAAATCGTACTGATCCGCGGAAAATGTGTCCGCCGTGAGGGAAACGTTCTTCACGGTGACGGTGATATCCGCCGTGGAGCCGCGCCCCAGCCGCCCGGGCGTGGAGGAGCCCACGGAAAGGCGGTAGCCCACGGCGAAGAACGCGCCGTCCTCGGGCAGTTCGCCCTCGGCAAAGGCGGGAACCGCGAGAGTGAACAGAAGCAGAACGGCGCACAGAAGCGCCGCGGATCGTTTAAAGAAAGCGGAACGCATCATGATTTCCTCCTTTTCGTTTCGTCGCTGACAATCTCGCCGTCAATGAGCCGTACAATGCGGTCGGCATAGGCCGCCATTTCCGGGTCATGGGTAACGAGAAGAATCGTCTGATGGAATTTCCGGGAGAAGGAACAGATCATGTCCATGATCTCCACGGTGGTTTTGGAATCGAGGTTCCCGGTCGGCTCATCGGCAAACACCACGTCGGGCCGGGCAATAAAGGCGCGGGCGATTCCCGCGCGCTGCTGCTGGCCGCCCGACATCTGGCCGGGAAAGTGATCGAGGCGGTGGGACAGCCCCACGCGGCACAAAAGCTCACGCGCCGCCTTTTCCCGCTGTGCGCGGGGGACGCCCCGGAACATCAGCGGCATCGCCACGTTTTCCGTGGCTGTCAGGTTCGGCAGAAGATTGTAGGACTGGAACACAAAGCCGAGATGGCGCTGCCGGAAGGCGGCCAGCTCGTTTTCATTCATCCGTGAAATGCACGCGCCCCCGATTTTCACCTCGCCGCGCGTCGGTTTTTCCATGCCCGCAAGCTGGTTGAGCAGCGTGCTTTTTCCCGATCCGGATGTGCCGAAGATACAGCAGATCTCCCCGCGCCGGATCCGCAGGTTGATTCGTTTGAGCGCCACCACTGTTTCGCCGCCGAGCGGGTATTCCTTGCGCACATCCCGCACCTCGATGATGGGCCTGTCGCGCAGGCACGTTTCTTTCATGTGGATCCCTCCTGTTCCCGGGGAGCTTCCCCTTTGTGTTGGCCTTATTCTACCTCCCCCCTCTTTTCCCATCCTTTACGAAACATTAAGGATTGTTAAGAAAAGGAAAATGACAACCAATCTGCCGTGTCTATCCGTGAAAGCAACGCGGGCGCCAGGCAAGTCCTTCATGCGACGTAAGATCGCATGAAGGGCAACGTGTTTTTCCGTGGTTCGCCGCGGACCGCGGCGTGCTGCCAGCCTGCGGCTGGCGTCTGAACTTCAATTTGACGGTTGCGTCCCGTCAAATCAAAGTTCAGCGGGAAACCGCAAGCTTCATCCGGCTCAGCCTGGGCTGGATCTTGGGGAGGAATTGTTGTATAATAGGGGGCAAACCGGAAAAGAGGCCGGGAAACCACCCCGTAGACGGAGGAACTGACATGAGCAAACGAATTCTATCCCTGTTGTGCGCTGTGATGCTGGTGATCGGCTGCGCGGCGCCGTCCTTTGCCGCAGGCACAACGTATACCATCGACGAGATGAATCTGACGGTGGAGCTGCCTGACGATCTGTATGTATTTGAGCAGTCTGATTTCAACGTGCTGAACCCGCACCCGGATCTGGAAAAGGCGGGATTTACGGACGTGCAGGATCAGCTCAAGCTGATGCAGGATTACAACATTTACCTGACTGCTGTTTCCCAGGATCAGCAGCTGCAAATCAACCTGGCGAAAAAGGAATCCTCCACGACGCAGTCTGTCTTTGATCTCTCCACACTTACGGACGAGGAATTTGAACAGTTCCTCGATACGATGCGCGAGGAGGACGGGCAGCAGGACGAAACGCTCAAGGAATACACCGTTGAGAGATACAACGATCAGCCGGAGCGCCCCTTCTTTCAGATCCGCCTGAAGGTCGACAGTGAGGAAACGGGCGAGATGGAGGAGCTGTGCTATGTCACCGTCGTGAACGGCTTTTCCGTCACGGTGGACGGCGTGGCCAAGGGCTCGATGACGCAGGAGCAGGCGGATCTGCTCAAAACGATTGCGGACAGCGTGCACATCACCGAGGTGCAGGAAAAGCCGGAAATTAAGCTGGATGGAGAAGCGCTGATCTCGCTTTTGTTTCCCCTTCTGCTGATTGTCGTGCTGATTGTGGTGGGCATTGTGCTGCGCATCCGCCGCGGCCGCGCCCTGAAGGAGCGCCGCCGTCTGGCCGATATGCTGTCTGACTACCGCCGCACCCAGAAAAAGCTGGAAGAAGAGGCGGCCGCCGCCGGTACGCCGCTGGAGGAGCCGCAGGCCCTTCTGCGCAACACCACTGCCTACAACGAGGAAGTCGCGCACGCCTTTGTGCGGTTCCATTTCTCCCGCCGCCGTCTGGGCCTCATGATCGGATACGGCCTGTTTGCCCTGCTGATTCTGGCCGCTGTGTTCCTGGTTGACGCGGAATGGTACATGAAGCTGATCTTCTTTGCCGCCGCCGTGTTCCTGGTGGTCTGGATGTGCCTGATGCCCGGCAAGCTGTTCAACAACGTCATGGCGACGTTCAAGAAATCGCGTGTCAAGGAAAATGAGTATACCTTCCGCGAGGATGATTTCCGCATTGCCGGAATCCAGTCCGCGTCGGTGTACCCGTATTTCCAGATCACACGCGCCTATGAGACGGGCAAATATTTTTACCTGTACTTCGGAGAGGAGCAGGCGTATTACATCGCGAAGGACGGCTTCACCGTGGGAGACGCGGACGGCCTGCGCGAGCTTCTCAAGCGCAAGCTGGGAAAGAATTTCAAATAAGACGGTCTGAGAGGGGGATCGCCTGGGTGCGCGCGGCATCCCGGCGATCCCTTTTTTCATTTTGGAACAGGCCAAGCATCAGGAAGGAGAATGTGCGGGCATGGAGCAGAAGAAAAACAGCCTGGCGCAGAAAGCCGCCGAGGAGATTTTGTCCCTCATCACCATTGAGAAGGAGTTTGCGCCCGGCGATCGCCTGCCGGGGGAGATTGAGCTGGCCGCGCGGCTGGGCGTGAGCCGCACCACGCTGCGCGAGGGGATCCGCCTGCTCTCGTCGCGCCATGTGCTGGAGGTGCGGCGCGGGCTGGGCACATTTGTGGTGCAGCGCGGCGAGCATGAACGGCCGCTCGATCGCGGCGAGCTTCTGCGGGATCCCGTCGACCTGCGATCCGTGTACGAGCTGCGCCTGATGGTCGAGCCGCAGACGGCGTACTATGCCGCCCAGCGCGCCACGGACAGCGAGCTGTCCCGGATCCTCTTTTACGGCGAACGCGAGGAGGGCGAAATTGAGCGCGGCGCGGATCGCACGGAGTCGGAGCGCGCGTTTCACAAGGCGATTGCGATGGCCGCGCACAATGAATTTGTGGAACGGCTGCTGCCTGTCATCTATGAGGCGATTGATTCCGGTGTGCGCCTTTCCGGGGAATACGAGGGCGTGGTGCGCGATACCCGCACGGATCACCGGATGCTCATGAACGCGCTGGCCGCCCGGGACGCGCTGGCCGCCCGCGCCGCGATGGAGCTTCATATCCTGCACGCTATGCGCGGATTTGGCTTAAAATCATGAAAACGGCACAAAAAGTTCATGAATATTTCTTCCTTTTTTATGCGGTGGGAGTATAATAAACATAGTATGAAAACCTGGCGGACAGCGGAAACATGGAGGAAAGGGAGCGGACAGAATGGCCCAAAGGGGAGGAAAACCCCGCAGCATGGAGGTGGATATCCACGGCATGTCGCAGGAGCAGGCGAAAAAACGGCTGGAACAGCTTCTGACGCGGGCCGATCCCTCTCTGGAGGAGCTGGTGGTGATTCATGGGCACAACGGCGGCCACGCCCTGCGCGACATGGTGCGCCTGCGATTGCGCCACCGCCGGATTGCCTCGAAGCTGCTGTCGCTCAATCCCGGCGTGACGCGGATTATTCTGAAAAAGTGAGGCGAGGGCCGTGTCGTTTGTCGAATTTCGCAACGTCACAAAATTTTATCAGATGGGCGAGCAGAAGATCGCCGCGGCCGACGGCGTGGACTTCGTGATCGAAAAAGGCGAGTTCACCGTCATCGTGGGGCCGAGCGGCGCGGGCAAAACCACGGTGCTCAACATGCTCGGCGGCATGGACTCGTGCTCCGGCGGCGAAATCTGGCTTGACGGAAATCTTGTCAGCTCCTACACCCGCAAGCAGCTCACCGAATACCGGCGGTACGACGTCGGCTTTGTGTTCCAGTTTTATAATCTGGTGCAGAATCTCACAGCGCTCGAAAATGTGGAGCTGGCCTCCGAGATCTGCCGCGATCCCCTCGACGCGATGGAGGTTCTGCGGGAGGTGGGTCTGGAACACCGCGTCTCCAATTTTCCCGCCCAGCTTTCCGGCGGCGAGCAGCAGCGTGTGGCCATCGCCCGCGCGCTTGCCAAAAACCCCAAGCTGCTTTTGTGCGACGAGCCCACAGGTGCGCTTGACTACAAGACGGGCAAGGCGATCCTCTGTCTTTTGCAGGACACCTGCCGCAGCACGGGCCGCACGGTTGTGGTTATCACACACAATCTGGCGTTTACCGCTATCGCGGATCGCGTGATCCATATCCGCAACGGAAAGGTCGTAAAGATGGAAACGAACGACTCCCCCGTTTCGGCGGAAACCATTGAATGGTAACGGCTTTTTCTCAGGAGGGATCTCCATGCGTGTCAAGTCGTTTCACAAGGATATTCTGCGTGCCGTGACGCATTCCTGGAGCCGGTTCCTTGCGCTTTTGGTCATTGTGGCGCTGGGGGCGGGCTTCTATAGCGGTCTGCGCACCACGGCGCCGAATATGCGCGCCACAGCGGATGCCTATTTTGACGGCACCCGCTTTATGGATGTGCGCCTTGTGAGCACCTTTGGCTTTACGCAGGACGATGTGGCAGCCATCCGGGAGACGGAGGGCGTGGAAAGCGTCATGGAGGGCTACAGCACCGATCGGATTGTGCGCATGGGTGAAAAGGATGTGGTGACGCGGCTGCACGCTCTCCCCTCTGATTTCGCGGAAAACGGGGACGATTATCTCAACCATCCGACGCTTACCGAGGGCCGCATGCCGGAGAAGTCCGGCGAGTGTGTGGTGAGCGCGCCCCCGGTGGGTGATACGACCGGTCTTGCGATCGGGGATACCATCACGGTGGAGGACACCGACGGCACCCTCAGCGACACGCTGGCCCGCGACACCTTTACGGTGGTGGGCTTTGTGCAGTCCTCATCGTACCTTTCCGTCTCGCTGGGGACCAGCACGGTGGGAAGCGGTACGCTGGGGCGTTTTGTCTATCTTCTGGAGGACGACTTTTCCCAGGAGTACTATACCGATCTGTATCTGACCGTGGAAGGAGCCGCGGCGCTCAACACCTTCGACGGCTCGTATGAGGATCTGGTGCAGCCGGTGCTCGATACGCTCGAGGAGCTGGGAAAAACGCGATCGGAGATTCGCTATGAGGAGGTCCGCGCGGACGCCAAAGAAGCGCTTGACGACGCGCAGGCCACCTATGACGAGGAGAAGGCCAAGGCGGAGCAGGAACTGGCGGACGCGTATCAGGAATTGATCGACGGCGAACAGGAGCTGCTCGACGCGGAGCAGGAGCTGAAAGACGGCGAACAGGAGATCGCCGATGCAAAGCAGGAGGTGGCCGACGGCTGGGCGCAGCTGGAGGACGCCAAACAGGAGCTGGCCGACGCGCGGAAAACGCTTGAGGACGCGGAGCAGGAGCTTCTCGACGGACAGGCCGAGTATGACGACGGCGCACAGCAGCTGGAGGAAGGCAAACAGGAGTACGAGGACGGCGTAAAGGCTCTGGAGGAAGCGAAGCGGGAGTGGACGGATGGCTGGTCCGATTATCTTCTTGGCAAAAACAAGTACGACCGCGGCGTTTCCGAGCTCGAGGCCGAGAAGGAGGAGGCCTATGCCCAGCTGGCCGACGCCAGACAGCAGATCCTCGACGCGCAGAAGCAGATTGAGGATGCCAGAAATCAGCTTGCCGGGCAGCGCGGTTCGTATGATATGGCGGTGGACGCTCTGGACGGCATCGAGCAGATCATCGCGGTGAAGGAGAGCATGGGAGGCGGCGAAGGAGACGCGCAGTCTGAGGACGAGCCGGCGCAGGCGGCGCTTTCCGGCGGCGCGGAAGTGGCCGCGCAGTCCATCACGAGCGAAGCCGAAGCCGCCGCTTTTCTGGCAAGCCTGCAAACGATGAGCCAGCAGGAGCAGCTGGCGGCGATCACAGCGCTGTCCAGCGAGGAAAAGGCCGTGCTCAGCGCGTACATCAACGCACTGCTGCAAAACCCGGCGCTGCCGGACGATCAGCGCGCCACACTGGAAATGCTGGCGGGCCTGCTCGGGGGCGGATCGCCGGATCCCGGGGAGGATCCCGACGAGGGCACGAGCCTGACGGAGGACGAAATCCCGGCTTTTCTGGAAAAGCTTCAGGGGATGAACGAGAGCGAAGCCGCCGCGGCGCTCATGGCGCTCGATCTGGAGAGCCTTTATCTGCTGCGGGATTATGTGGAAAGCGCCATCTCGCAGTATGAGGACGCCAAAATGCAAATAGGCCAGGCCCAATGGGAACTGGCCCAGGGCAAGGCCGAATACACCGAGAAGAAAAAAGAGGCGGACGAAGCGTTTGCGGAGGCCGAAGCCGAGCTGGCGGACGCTAAGGCCCAGCTGGACGACGCGAAAGCCCAGCTGGACGAGGGCCGGAAGGAGATCGAGGACGGCGAACAGGAGCTGCTGGACAGCAAGGCGCTGATCGAGGAAAACGAGCAGAAGCTGCTCGACGCACAGCAGGAGCTGGCGGATGGCTGGCAGGAATACGAGGACGGCAAGCAGGAGCTTTTGGACGGCGAGCGTGAGATTCAGGAAAATGAACAGAAGCTGCTCGACGCGGAGCGCGAGATCGAGGAAAACGAGCAGAAGCTGACAGACGGGCGCGCCGATCTGGAGGAAGGCAAAAAGGAACTTCAGGACGGCTGGCAGGAATATGAGGACGGCAGGCAGGAAGCCGAGGAAAAGCTGGCCGACGCCGCGCAGGAGATCGCGGACGGGCGCGAGGAGCTGGAAACGCTCGAGATGCCCGAGTGGTATGTGCTCGATCGCGGCATGAATATGGGCTATACCAGCTTTGAAGGAGACTGCGATCGCATGGATTCCCTCTCCACCGTGTTCCCGTCGATGTTCTTCCTGGTGGCGACTCTCGTTGCCCTCACGACCATGACGCGCATGGTGGACGAAGAACGCGGCGTGATCGGTACTTATAAGGCACTGGGCTACGGACGGCTGCGGATCGCTTCGAAGTATCTGATTTACGCGGCGGTTCCGAGCATTCTCGGCAGCATGGCCGGCACTTTCCTCGGAAACCAGACGCTTCCGCGCATCTGCTGGAGCGCTTATCTGATGATGTACAACGGGCCGGATATGCTGGTGGTATACCAGCCGGTGTATGATCTGACCGGCTGTGCGGCCTCCGCCCTGTGCACGCTCGGTTCCACGGCGATCGCCTGCCGCTCCGAGCTCAAGGAGACACCCGCCGCGCTGCTGCTTCCCAAATCGCCCAAGGCGGGCAAACGCATTTTTCTGGAGCACATCGGCTTTGTGTGGAAGCGGCTCAAATTCACCCAGAAGGTGACATGCCGCAACATTTTCCTGTATAAGCGCCGCCTGTTCATGACGATCGTGGGCATCGCGGGCGCAACGGCCCTGCTGCTGACGGGCTACGGGATCAAGGACTCCGTTTCCGGCATCATCGAAAAGCAGTATGGGGAGATTTACCGGTACGATACCATCATAAGCCTCAAGGAGAATACCGTGAGCGACGGCACGCGGGCGCTGCTCGACAGCGATTCCTTTGACGGCTGGATGAGCGTGATGAAAAAATCCGTCAGCGTTGTGGCGGAGGACGAGAACTATTCCGGGTATGTGGTGGTGCCGGAAAATGCGGAGGAGCTGCCGCTTTACATCAATCTGCGCGACCGCCGCACCGGGCAGAGCGTCGCGTTTGAGGAAGGCTCCGTGCTCGTCACGGAGAAGCTGGCGGATCTGCTGGGCCTTTCCTCCGGCAGTACCATCACGATCGAAAACGAGGATGGCGAGCGGGTGGAGTTCACCGTCACGGGCGTGGTGGAAAACTATGTGCAGCACTATATATACATATCCCCGGAATTGTACAAAGCCGTGACGGGCGAAGACGTGAAGCCGACAGAGGTGAACGCTGTCTGCACAAAGACGGAGCAGGAGCAGCGGGATGCGATTGCCCTGGAGCTTCAGGAACAGGAGGGCGTTTCGACAGCCGGATTCACCGAGGACACGCGCAAATCCTTCGACGATCTGATTGAAAGCCTGAATTCCATCATCGTTGTGTTGATTTTGTGTGCCGGAGCGCTTGCTTTTGTGGTATTATATAATCTGACAAACATCAACGTGACGGAACGCCAGCGGGAGCTGGCGACGATCAAGGTGCTTGGCTTCCGCGACGGCGAGGTCGCGGGCTACATTTACCGCGAAACGTCGCTTCTGACGCTCCTGGGCTGCGGGATCGGGCTTGTGTTCGGCATCCTCATGCACTCCTTCGTCATCCAGACGGTGGAGATTGACATGGTGATGTTCGGGCGGACCATCCAGCCGATGAGCTTCGTGTGGAGCGCCCTTCTGACGCTGCTGTTCGCCGTGATTGTCGATCTGGTAATGTACCCGAAGCTCAAGAGGATCGACATGGTGGAAAGCCTGAAATCCGTTGATTGAGAGAAAAACCGGCCCATGCGGGCCGGCCGGGGAGTGCGGAACGCTTGAAAATTGAGGACCTTCGCAATATCTACACCAGCAGCCGCGTTGAGCTGATTGAGCTGACGGGCGACGCCCTCTGCTACGCTGAGGAAAAGGAGGAAGAGGGGCACAACAGCCTGTTTCTTCTGGAATACAACCGGAATACGAAGCGCGAGCGGGTGATTACAAACTATATCCTCAACGATCCCGCGTTCCGCCGCCATTATTTCCCTTTCGCGGCGGATCTTCTCATGGTGCTCGAGGACGGCGGCAGCGAGGTATGGCTGCTTGTGCTGGACCGGGCCAGCGGCCGTGAGCGCTGCATGGTGCGCCTGGATCTGCTGGGCAGCTTCACGGGCTGTACAGCGCTGGACAGCGCCCATCTGCTTTTCTGGACGCGGGAGGATGAAAAAAATGCCGCCCTGTTTGACGATTACCGCAAGCTGACGGGGCTTGACTGTGTGTGCTGCCTGTACGATCTGGAGGAGGAGCGCTGCTGGTATGTGCGCGATCCGCGCCTGATCCATGCGGGGCCGGAGCAGCTGGTGCCCTGCCGGGTGACAGGATGCGATCGGCTTTTGATCCTCGAGCCGCACGGCGACGAGGCGGAAAAGGAAAAATGCTACCGCAACCTGCGCTGGCTGGGCGATGATGTAAACGATAATGTGTGGCTGTGTCCGCTGCTTGACGCGATTGTTTCCATCAAGGCGGGGGACCCGAAGCTGCCGATGGAGCTGGTGCTGAGCGTGGGAACGCGCGGCCTGCTCCGCTATGCCGGGGCCGACGCACAGGGACTGTATTTCCGCGCCAAGTATTTCCCGGACAACGACGAGCGCCTGGTGGTGCTGCACCGGGAGACGGGCGCGAAGGAGGCTCTCTGCTCCCTCTCCCACGGAGAAAACACGCGCCTGCTGTTCCTCTCCGGCGGCAGCGGTCCGTTCCGTGTTTACGCGGTGGAGGACAAGGGCGAGGAATTTGCGTGCGACGGCCTGTTTCACGCTTCCCTGCACACCGTTTTTTCCCGGGAACTGGGGGATCTCATCGCTGTGGTGGAGGATCGCTATCTGGTGGCGCGGTATCTTCTGGCGGATGAAACGGATTCCTTTGAGTTTCACACCGTGCTGGACGCGAAAACGGGAAGCCAGCAGAGCTATGAATGCCGCTGCACCGTGCAGGGGCGCACGGTTGTGCTGTACTGACGCGCCCTATTCCTCGCGGTTGAGCCGGAGGAACGTGATGGTAACCTCCCCGTCGCGGGCGGTGGAGGATCCGGTGTAGGTCAGGGAAAAGGATGTGGCGGATGGCACGAATATCATAAACGTGGCAGAACCGCAGGCGCTGGATCCGTTTGCGCTTGTGGCAAAGTAGACGCCGAATTCCAGATGTGAGGTGCCGTTGTATGACGGCGTCATTTGCAGGTAGCTGGGAGATGTAAAGATACAAGAAACGCTGTAAGTAATGAGATAATACCCCGGATCCAGCAAAATCTGCTGAAGCGTGTTCGATGGTTTGATGTGGCCGGTGGGATCGGTGATATCCGGAAACAGAATCACCTGAGTTTTCGGTGTAAACGGCGTCTGATACACCGCGAACGAAGCAAAGATATCGTCGGAAGCGGCTCCGGTTGCGCCTGTTGCGCCGCGTGCGCCCGGCAGTCCCGGCACTCCCCGCGGTCCGGTTGCTCCGGTGGGGCCGGAAGCCCCTGTGGCTCCGGTTGGCCCGGTTGCTCCCGTTGCGCCGCGTGCGCCGGGAAGCCCTGCGGCTCCCTGTGGGCCTGTCGGGCCGGTTGCCCCTGTCGCGCCGGTTGCGCCGGTGGCTCCGGTCGCTCCCCGTATGCCGGGAAGCCCGGCGGCTCCCTGCGGCCCGGCGGGGCCGGTTGCCCCTGTCGCGCCGGTTGCGCCGGTGGCTCCGGTCGCTCCCCGCGCGCCGGGAACTCCGGCGGCTCCCTGCGGCCCGGTGGGGCCTGCTGCTCCCTGTGCGCCGGGAACCCCGGCGGCTCCCTGCGGGCCGGTGGGGCCGGTCGCCCCCGTGGCTCCTGTTGCGCCGGTGGCTCCGGTTGCGCCGCGCGCGCCGGGAACCCCGGCGGCTCCCTGCGGGCCGATGGGGCCAGTCGCCCCCGTGGCTCCTGTTGCGCCGGTGGCTCCGGTTGCGCCGCGCGCGCCGGGAAGTCCTGCGGCCCCCTGCGGCCCGGTGGGGCCGGTTGCCCCCGTCACACTGCCGGGAGCGCCGGTGGGGCCAGTGGGTCCCGTTGGCCCGGGGGCGCCCGTCGGTCCCGCCGCGCCGGTTGGGCCGGTCGCCCCTGTGGCCCCGGTCGCCCCCGTCATGCCGGTGACGCCTGTCACGCCGCCTGCCGGTCCCGTCGCCCCGGTGGCTCCTGTCGCCCCCGTGGGCCCGGTCGGCCCGGTCGGTCCCACCGTGGGCCAGGGAAACGCACACGGCCCGCAGGAGGACGGGCAAAAGCATCGGGGATCACACGTCATAGGGGGTCTCTCCTTTCCGGCAGATCAAGATACCTCCATTCTATTCCCCAGCCTTGCGGTTTGTGACGCCTGCCCCAATAGCGTAAAAAAGCGGAGCGCCGTCCCCTCATGCAGAAAAGGGGCGGCGCTCCGCGTGTTTTTTAATGAAAAGAAACCGACGCTCAGCGGGCGGGTGTCACAGGAGGCCACGGTGTGGGCGGGGCCAAATTCAGCTCCGCGGGAGTGACACATCCGCTTTGCAGGATGTTCTGGCGCAGGCAGACATACAGCTCCGCGCAGGTGGCACGGTAATAGGGGTTGACGAATACTATGCCGACGCCCAGCGCAAGGCTGCCCAGCAGATACCAGCCGAGGAAAGACAGCTCCAAAACGAAGATGTTCCATTTCTGCCCGTCGGTCATCATGCGGCTGATCTCGCGGGCGCGCTCACCGGTCAGATTCGGGTTGTCGGAGAGCAGCCACGGCACCATAAAATACTCGCACTGCTTGATGATACCGGGAACGATCAGAAGCAGGGACCACAGGGCGATAAACAGGTTTGTCACAAACATGGCTCCCATGCTGCGGCTGTAGCTGGCGGTGAAGGCGGTTTTAATCAGTTTGAGATCCACATGGCCAAAGCGGTTGTGCACAAAAAAGCGTGCTGCACTGACGGTCAAAGGCATCACGATAAAGATGGAAAGGATATAGTAAAAAAACTGAGAAGCGTTTACGCGCGTGTTCAGATCGTTCATGGTGCGTATCACGCCCCACGCCCATTCCTCCGTCTGCGTGGTCTCCGGTTCCTGGAAGATCTGGATGTAAAGAGGAATGATGGCGGCATAGGTGACGATGGTAATCAGGAGGCTGTACAGCACCGGGATTGCATCGGCAGCCAGCGAAGCGAGCAGGCATTTTCCGTAGCGCCCGCGCATGGCATATTTGGCGTTGGCTTTTAATTGTGCTCTGGTCCACATAGTTGGAACCTCCCTTTTTGTCCGCAAGGTCAGATTGTTCTCCTATTATACGGCAAACGAGGGGAAATGTCCAGCAGCCCCCAGAAAAACGCTCTGGAATAAATTTTTTTAAATGTGAAACAAAACGCCCCGTTTCTCCGTCTATCTAGTATAAACAACAAAAACCCATTTGAGAGGGAGGAATTTCTGTGCTGTCATTAAAACGTGAGGTCCTGCTCTACGCCGCCATTTCAGCCGCCGTTCTGCTCGTTTCGATGGCGGCCACCCTTCTCCCCTTAGTCTAAGCCCAAGGCTGAGCCTTGACCCAAATCGCGCAAGCGGCGGGCAAGCCCGCCGCCCGGCATGGCGAAAGAAATCGGCCCCCTTGCGATCTGACGTCGCAAGGGGGCCTTGCTGTGCAGCCCGCGGCCCAGCCACGGAGCAGCACGGCAGGTTAGCTGTAATTTTCAGCTGGACAAATATTTCCGCGCACGCCGCATGCAGCAACCCAGCTCAGTCTTTCAGCTTGGGAAGCGGAATATCATGTTTGCGGGCGAGGGCGGCGGCGTCCTCAAACTCCATCTTGCGGTGCGTCACACCGAAGCCCTCCGCCGTCTTGACGCGCACCGTTCCCCACGGTGTTTCCGTTTCCTCCTGGCCGGGCTTCAGAAAATACTTGGCGCAGCAGCGCACGCGCAGGCCGTTGGTGGTGGTGTGCCGCAGAATCAGGCGCGCAAACTCCGCTTCCCGCAGCGGCTCGCAGAGCACGGTGAGCACATGGCCGGGACGGCCCTTCTTCATTGTGCCGGGCGTAAGATACACGTCGAGCGCGCCCAGCTCCAGCAGCCGCGAGGCGGCAAAGGCCAGCTCCTCCGGCGTCATGTCGTCCAGGTTGCAGACCAGCTCGCAGATCTCCCCGTTCGCCTCGCTGCCGGGAGCGGCTTCCCCGGCGCTCTCCCGCCCGAAAAAGGCGCGCACACAGTTGGCCTGCTCAAACTGCTTCGTTCCCACGCCGATGCCCACACACTCCGTCACCATGGCGGGCATGGAGCCGAACGAGGACGCAAACTCACGCAGGAGCGCCGCTCCCGTCGGCGTGCACAGCTCGCCGCGCACCGCGCCGCCGTAGATCGGCACACCTTCCAGCAGGTATGACGTGGCCGGAGCCGGAACGGGCATCACACCATGTGCGCAGCGCACCGTTCCGCTGCCCACATGCACCGGCGAAACCACCACGCGATCCGGGGCAAGCAGCTCCATGGCGTAGCATACGCCCACCACATCGGCCACAGCGTCCAGCGCGCCCACCTCATGAAAGTGCACGTCTCCCACCGGGCAGCCGTGTGCGCGCGCTTCAGCGGCGGCAATCGCGTCATAGACACTGCGCGCCCGCTTACGCACCGTCTCCGGCAGCGGCAGCGTGTCGATCAGTGCCGCAATCTCCCCCGGCCCCGCGTGATGGTGGTGCGCATGGCCGTGCTCATGGCTGTGCGTGTGGGAAAGCTCCTCCCCATGCACATGGTCGTGGCAATGTCCGTGCTCATGCGGGTGTTCATGATCATGACAGTGTTCGTGCTCATGGTCGTGGCAGTGTTCGTGGCCGTGGCAATGTCCGTGCTCATGCGGGTGCTCGTGCTCGTGCTCGTGACAATGCTTGTGCTCAGGACAATGTCCATGCTCATGCGGATGCTCATGGCCATGCTCCAGTTCCTCCTGGCCATGCACCAGCACGCGCATATGTGTCCCGGCGATTCCGGCGGTGACGGCTTGCCCGGCGTGCACCTCCACGCCGGGCAAGCCCAGGCTGTTCATCGCGCGAAGGAAATCGTCCTTGTTGTCCAGCAGCTCATACAAGGCGCTCATGAGCATATCGCCCGCCGCGCCCATGGCACATTCAAGATACAGGGTTTTCATGGTGCTCCTCCAATCCTTCCATCTGGTTGATCATGCCGGCGAGGTAGCCCGCGCCAAAGCCGTTGTCAATGTTCACGACGCTGCACCCGGAGGCGCAGGAGTTGAGCATGGAGAGCAGCGCGGCAAGGCCGCCGAAGCTGGCTCCATAGCCCACGCTGGTCGGCACGGCGATCACCGGGCAGTCCACCAGCCCGCCGATGACGGAGGCCAGCGCCCCTTCCATGCCTGCCACCGCCACGACGCACCGGGCGCTCATCAGATCGTCCAGATGCGACAGCAGCCGGTGCAGCCCGGCCACGCCCACGTCGTACAGGCGCACCACACGGTTTCCCAGCGTTTCCGCCGTCAAAGCGGCTTCCTCCGCGACGGGCAGATCGCTTGTGCCGCCCGTGGCGACCACGATTTTCCCCAGCGACTCCCGCTCTCCCGGGAACGCCACGCCGAACCGCGCGTCCTTATGGTAATCGAGCGGGACGGCTTCGCTTACCTGCCGTGCCGCCTCCTCGTCCATGCGGGTGATCAGGATGTTGCGGCAGCCGCGCGCTCCCATGGCGGCGGCGATTCCGGCGATCTGCTCCGGCGTCTTGGCTGCGCCGTAGATCACCTCGGACGCGCCCTGCCGCACGCTCCGGTGGAAATCGACCTTCGCATAGCCGAGATCCTCAAACGGCGACTGTTTGAATTGCAGCAGCGCGTCCTCCGGGGTGACGGAACCGTCCGCCACGCCGCGCAGGAGCGCAAGAATTTCATGCTTGTTGTCCATGGCGTTTCCTCCTTACCGCGAGGGCTGGCGCGGTTCCAGATCCAGCAGGACAGCGGGAAACAGGAGGCGCAGGGTTTGGAGGATCTCCTCTCTGCGCTCCCACGCCCGGTTCATCTGCTCCCCGGTGAGCTGAATCCGTGCGGCTCCGCCGAATACGCGCACGCGGAAATCCGAAAAGCCGAGCGCCGAAAGCGCGTCCTCCGCCTGTTCCACGGCTTCGAGTGTTTCCCGGGAAATCCGGGTTCCGGTCGGAATGCGTGTAGCCAGGCAGGCGTAGGCGGGCTTGTCCCAGGTGAACAGACCGGCCTCCCGCGAAAGGCGGCGCACTTCCTCTTTGGTCAGACCGCATTCGCGCAGCGGCGAGCGCACGGAAAGCTCGCGCAGGGCGCGCATCCCGGGGCGGTCGCCCGCGTCGTCGGAGGCGTTCGTCCCGTCGATCAGGAGAGAAAAGCCGTCTGCCCGTGCGGCTTCCGTCAGGCGGGTAAACAGCGCACGCTTGCAGTGGTAGCAGCGTTCCGGCCCGTTCTCCGCCGCGCCCGGCACAGCGAGGATATCCGCTTCCACCACCGTCAGCGGCATGGAAAGCTCCCGTGCCAGCCGCTCCGCGTCCCGCAGCTCAAAGGCGGGCTGAAACGCTGTTTTCACAAAATAGGCGCGCACCTGCGCCCCATACCGCGCCGCCGCCCACAGCAGAAAAGCGGAATCTGTTCCGCCGGAAAAGGCCAGAGCGGCGCGGGGATTATCCCTGAAAAATTCTTCCAATGTCATCTCTCTATATCCTCCCCGGCTTAGCCTGCTTTTCATGATACCACGCGCCGCAAGTTTGCGTCAAGGTTTGAAAAAGCTTGTGTTTTGCGCTGTGTTAGCCTTATAATTCTATAGAAAGGAGGGGGAGTAATGTCGGATTTTGTACCGAAACAATATAAAAAGGATCCCATTACGATCCGTGTTGATTTTGAAAAGCTGGAAACCATTGATCGCTGTGCGGCGCAGTATCATTTAAGCAGGAGCGAATTCATCAATCAGTGCATTGACTACGCTCTGGATCATCTGCCGGATTTGAAAAAAGGGTGTCACCCGTGATGGAAACGGGAGACACCCTTTCTGTTTATTTCAGCGGTAAGCTTGTGCGTTCCATAATTTTCAGCTTCAGGCGGTTCTGTTCATAAGAAAAACTGCGGCTTTGCTCATTGACGTAATACAGGAAAAACAGGTGATTTTCCTGAAAGGCCATGACCGGATAGCCATAGCTGCAATTCGGGTTGCACTCAAGATCTCCGAGGAATTCCCACGACGCGGTGTTGTCATGGCTTACGGCCAGGGAAAGCGGGCTGCGGGGACACTGATACACGGGAGCCGGGAAGGAATGGATCCACACGGCATAATAATCCTGCGTGAACGGATCCTTCACCACAGTGAACGGAGAGCAGGGCATCCGCAGGGAGGTGGCGGTCTCCGGCTCCCAGGTAACGCCGCCGTCGCGGGAGAGGGCCTGGCGCATATAGCCGGAGGTGCAGCGCATGAAGCATTTCACCTGACCGCCCGGCAGCTCCACAGCAATGCTCTCCGCCAGATGATCGCCGGGCGTCGAGGCGGCGATCCAGTTGGATTCCTTCCAGGTTGCGCCGTTGTCGTCGCTGTAGAAAGCGCCCGCGAGGTCGGAGGTTTCCACTCCTTTTCCGTACGCCTGGGGCGGCACCCAGTTGGCCGGAATCAGGATGCGCCCTGAGGAGAGCTGCAAGATCCGGCCGTTGTGCACATAGTAGCAGCCGGGGTTTGCGCACATCGCGTGCGGCCCTTCCCAGGATTCGCCGCTGTCTTTGGAATACCACAGGCTGAACGTTGAGCCGTTCAGCCCGGCCGCCGTGACCTCCGGGGGCTTGGGGACGTCATAGGAAAGACCGATCAGCCTGCCGTCCTGAAGGCGGGAAATCGCCATCAGCTCCACAGGTGGGTGAAACGCGGTGCGCCACAGCTCACGTTCTCCGTCAAAGCAGGCGCGCGTTTCGCCGCTGAACACCAGCACCGTGCCGTCCTCCTGTCTGACCATTTCCCCGCAGGTATAGCCTCCCGGTGTCATAAATTGTTCCAGCATATGAAATCTCCTTTCTTTTTAACAGCCCGCGGCAATCCCATGAGCCGCAGGCGTTATTTGACGCGGGTGGTAAAGATTTTGCTTCCGCCGCCTGCCGGATAAAGGCCGGTTTCCGTGCCGGGTTCGCCGACGGCGGCGATATGCCAGAAGGTGCTTTGCCCCTCGCGGCGGCAGCGGATCGGCCACACTACGCCCGGCGTGCCGGGGATGACGGCGATATCCCGCCCGGTGATCTTCACCGTGTAGACGGCATAGCGCGCAATTTCCACTGTGGAGGTGGTGTCGCTGACCCAGTCCACAGCGGAGGACAGACCGTTTTTCCCGGCGGCGCGCAGGAGGGCAGGATAGTCCCGCAGGCCCGTGTTCATATCCACGTTGCCCGCGATTCCCGAGACCTTCCCGGTGCTCGAGGTCTGCTGCATGCCCGCGCGCGGATCCGTGGTGGGATTGCTGTAATCCGCGATCCAAAGCTCATACCCGGCCAGCTGTGCCATGTTGAGCCGGTTCTGCACATAGTCGCGGTTCGTGTATACGCCGCCGCGCCAGCCGAAGCTTTCCAGCTCCGTGAGAAACGCGGCAATCACGGCGGTGCGCTCCTCGCGCGTGGGGTCGCGTCCCGTTTTGGATTTCACATAGCGCTCGGTGTCATATTCGTAGTCATAATAGATAGGGTAAGTGAATTTCCCCCAGTACGGCGCGAGCACGTCGCGGCAGATGCGCGCTTCCAGACGGGCTTCGTCCGGCGTGGCGGCATAGCTGAACCAATACGCGCCCACATCCACGCCGGCGGCGGTTGCGTTCTTTGCGTTGGCGTCAAAGGTGGCGTCCTTCTGCGCCGCGCTGCTGCCGAAGCCCGCGCGCAGGATGGCAAATTCAACACCGGACTGCCTGACGGCCTTCCAGTCGATTTTTCCCTGATAATAGCTGACGTCGATTCCTTTCATGGGGATCATGCCTCCTTCCCTTCCATGTGTATGAAGGGAGGGGGAAAAACGTGACAAGCCCCGAAAACGATCAGGTTTCCCCGGCGCGGATGGCGCGCAGGCGCTTCATCACGCTGTTTTCGTGTCCGAAATAATCGTGCAGTTTGCGGTATTCGGCAAACAGCCGGTCATACACGGCGGCGTGCTCCGGAATGGGGTGGTAAACCGTGTCCTTCTGCCAGCCCAGGGCGCGCACGGCTTCGCTCACACCGGCAAAGCCGCCGCGCTTCTCCCCCGCCGCCGCTGCCGCGAGGATCGCGGAGCCGAGAGCGGGGCCCTGCGCGGAACCGGCGATGTGTACCGGCAGGCCGAGCACGTCGGCGTAGATCTGCATCATGAGAGGATCCTTGAGCGGGATGCCGCCCGCCGCCACAAAGCGATCCACCGTCAGCCCGTGCGCGCGGTAATTCTCCACGATGACGCGCGCGCCGTAGGCCGTGGCCTCCAGAAGCGCGCGGTAAATTTCCTCCGGGCGCGTGCGCAGCGTCAGCCCGACAATGGTTCCCGACAGGGACGCGTCCGTGAGCACCGAGCGGTTTCCATTCCACCAGTCGAGGGCAAGCAGGCCGCTTTCGCCGGGACGCAGGCGGGATGCGCGCTCCCGCAGCCAGGCATGCAGGTTTTTGCCCTCCTGGCGGGCTTCCTCACGGCAGGAGCCGGGCAGGCAGTTGTCCAGATACCACGCGAAGCCGTCGCCCACACAGCTCTGGCCCGCTTCATAGCCCCACCAGCCCGGCAGGATGCCGTCCTCCACCGCGCCGCAGATCCCCGGCACGGCGATCGGCCGATCCGCCATGAGCATATGGCACGTTGAGGTGCCGATGACGGCCAAAAGCTGGCCGGGGCCGTCAATCCCGGCGGCGGGCACGCAGGCGTGCGCGTCCACTCCGCCCACCGCCACCGCCGTGCCGGGAGCCAGCCCGGTGAGAGCGGCGCCGTGCTTTGTCACAAATCCGGCCAGTGAGCCGGGCGGCAGCGGATCGCCGCCGAGCTTTTCCCGCACCGCGAGTGCCAGGCGCGGATCGAGGGCTTCGAGAAAATCGAGAGGATAGCCCTCCCCCTTGCGCCAAAAGGCCTTGTAGCCCGCCGCGCAGGCGTTTGGCGTCAGCTTGCCGCAGAGCTGCCACACCAGCCAGTCCGCGGCTTCCACCCAGCGGTCGGCGGCCCGGCAGACCTCCTCATCCTCCCGGACGATCTGCCACAGCTTCGGCAGAGACCATTCGGAGGAGACGCGCCCACCGTAAAAGGGCAGCCAGCCTTCGCCGCGATCTTCGGCCAGCTCTGTCATCCGGTCCGCGAGGGGCTGGGCGGCATGGTGCTTCCACATCTTCATCCACGCGTGCGGATGGGATGCAAATTCCGGCAGAAAGCACAGCGGTTTTCCGTCCGTGCGCACGGGCAGCGCCGTGTTTGCCGTGCAGTCCACCCCCACGGCGATCACGTCCTCCGGCGATACCCCGGATTCCCGCAGCACCTGCGGGATGGTGCGGCGCAGCACCTCCAGATAGTCCTGCGGATCCTGGACGGCCCAGTC
>HHCFC01400__coassemble_1314_pt1 | contig 32767 bp, 31 predicted proteins | sample HHCFC01400__metabat2_high_PE_024 | metagenome-assembled genome bin HHCFC01400
TTGGTAGCGGCAACTGGATTTGAACCAGTGACACTTCGGGTATGAACCGAATGCTCTAGCCAACTGAGCTATGCCGCCATATTCTCCGCAACGATTGCGGAGCGTTATTTATTATAGTATACTTGTCCCCCGTTGTCAAGTGTTTTATGCCAAATTTCTTGAGATTTTTTAAGGGCAAGGGGTCAAAGGCGGGCGAAAACTTTCACCAAAGCCCTAATGGGCTTTGAAAGTACCAGGAAACAGCGCGGGACACAAAGCAAGGCCCCCTTGCGGCATGAGATCGCAAGGGGGCCGATTTTCTGATGCGTGCCGGGCGGCGGACAAGTCCGCCGCTTGCGCGAATTGCGTCCAGACTCAGTCTGGTTACTTGATGTTGGTGACGTTCTTGTCTTTGAGAACAACGTCGTGGGCGCCGCCTTCGACGATGCTGACGGAGGACACCAGCGTGATCTTGGCCTTCTGCTGAAGCTCCGGAATCGTGAGCGCGCCGCAGTTGCACATGGTGGACTTGACCTTGCTCAGCGTCAGGTTCACGTTATCCTTCAGGCTGCCCGCGTACGCGACGTAGGAATCCACGCCTTCCTCAAAGGAAAGCTTCTTCGCGCCGCCGAGATCATAGCGCTGCCAGTTGCGGGCGCGGTTGCTGCCCTCGCCCCAGTATTCCTTCATGTACGTGCCGTTGACGTTCACCTTGTTCGTCGGGGATTCGTCAAAGCGGGCAAAGTAACGGCCCAGCATGACAAAATCCGCGCCCATGGCAAGTGCCAGCGTCACATGGTGATCGTAAACGATGCCGCCGTCGGAGCAGATCGGCACATAAATGCCCGTCTCCTCAAAATACTCGTCGCGCGCCTTGGCGACCTCGATCACCGCCGTGGCCTGACCGCGGCCGATGCCTTTTGTCTCGCGCGTGATGCAGATCGAGCCTCCGCCGATACCGATCTTCACGAAATCCGCGCCGCACTCGGCCAGAAAGCGGAAGCCATCCTTATCGACCACGTTGCCCGCGCCGATCTTCACGGTGTCGCCATACTTCTCCCGCACCCAGGCAATGGTGCGCTTCTGCCACTCGGAGAAGCCTTCGGAGGAGTCGATGCACAGCACGTCCGCGCCTGCTTCGACCAGCGCCGGGATGCGCTCCTCGTAATCGCGCGTATTCACGCCCGCGCCGACCACATACCGCTTCTGCGCGTCCAGCAGCTCATTCGGATTTTCCTTGTGGTTCGCGTAGTCCTTGCGGAACACCATGTATTGCAGATGCCCGTCGGCGTCCACCACCGGCAGGGAATTGAGCTTGTGATCCCAGATAATATCGTTGCACTCGGAGAGCGTCACGCCCTTGGGCGCGGTGATCAGCTTCTCCATCGGCGTCATGAAGTCGCGAACCTTCACGTCCGGCAACATACGGCTTACGCGGTAATCGCGTCCCGTCACAATGCCGAGCAGCTTGCCGTTCGGGCCGCCGTCGTCCGTGACCGCCACGGTGGAATGGCCGGTTTTTTCCTTGAGCTCCAGGATATCGGCGAGCGTCTTGTCGGGCTGGATGTTGGAATCGCTTACCACAAAGCCCGCCTTGTATGCCTTCGCGCGGGCCACCATCGCGGCCTCGGCCTGAATACTCTGTGATCCGTAAATAAAGGAAATGCCGCCCTCCTTGGCCAGCGCCACCGCCATTTTGTCGTCGGAAACCGACTGCATGATAGCGGACACCATCGGAATGTTCATCGAGATGGCCGGTTCCTCACCCTTGCGGAATTTGGTCAGAGGAGTTTTCAGGCTCACATTCGCGGGGATACACTCCGCAGAGGAGTAGCCCGGAATCAACAGGTATTCATCGAAGGTATGACAAGGATCGTTGTAAAAATAAGCCATTCTGATACATCCTCCATTTTTGTTTTATTTTGGCGCTCGGAAAGCGGCTCCAACAATCTTTACGATAAGGGGAATTGATTTATTATAGCACTATCCGCATGAAATGACCAGAGGGAAACGAAAATAATTTATCCCTCCGCGCCCGCCATGAGAAGCTGTTCGACGATCTCCGTGAAGCCGTTCTCCGTGGCGTAGTACAGCGCGCTGCGCTGGCTGTTGCTCACCAGGTTGACGTCCGCGCCGTTTTCGATCAGGAAGGCCACCATATCGTTCTGCCCTTCTCTTGCCGCCAGGATCAGCGGCGTCTTTCCCTGCTGATCGGAGCCGTTCACATCCACACCGTTGTCGCAGAGCAGGCGGATGATATCCTTGTTCCCCGCCTGACTGGCCATGTGCAGGGCCGTGCGGCTTTGGTTGTCCGCAATCGAAGCGTCCGCTCCCGCTTCCAGAAGCGCCGTCTCCACCTCCTCCATAGTCCGGAAATCCCCGGCGCACGCGAGCATCAACGGCGTCTGGCCCATGTTATTTTTGCGGTCCACATCCGCGCCCTGGCGGATCGCTTCCTCCACGACCATGTCAATAACACTATTCCTGCCATCGCCCCGCCCGTACAAGGAGGAGCAGGCCAGCCCCAGCAGGCAGTCGCCCTGATCGTTGACGCTGTCGTTCGGATCAAAGCCATACCGCACCAGAAGATCCACCAGCTGTTCCGCCAGCCTGTCCTCGTAGAGCTTTTTCGGCGCGTGTATCATAATTTGCTGACTGAACAGCGCGGCGATAGCCGGTTCCCCTTCGCTGTTCTTCACCGAAGGATCGGCGCCCAGCCCCAGCAAGAGAGCCGCCATTTTCACGTCGCAGGTCTGGCAGGCCACCGCCAGCGGCGAAAGTCCCGCAAAGCCATGCTCCTCGCTGATCGCGTTGAGATCCTCTCCCATACCGGCCAAAGTACGCACGGCTTCCTCATCCTGTTTGCGCACCGCCTCATGCAGCGTCATGCCGCCCGTCGCGATCTTCGCCTGTGCCTCGGGGGATTCCTCCTCGTCCGGGGAATAGGTGCCGTTAAGCAGAGCCGAAAGCTTTTTCGCCCCCGCGCGCATGGCCAGCTTATAGGCCGTTTCCAGCATATCGTTTTCCGCTTCGGGATCCACCCCGGCTTCTATCAGAATCACCGCACAGCGGAACAGCGCTTCCAGCTCCTCCTCAATCTTCCTTCTGCGCCATTGCAGCTCCTCCATGGAAACAGGGCTGCGTCTCTTGACCGGCAGGGAAGCTTCATTGCGTTTTTCTTCGATCTCCTCATCGACACGCTCCAAAGCCTCGATCGGATTCCGGCAGGCCTCCGCGATCAAATGCAGGCCCGTGTTCCCGTCCTCGTCTGTTTTGGTCATTTTCACGCCGCGCTCTGCCAAAGCGCGCAGAAATTCATCGTTGCCCTCCTGCGCGGCACAATGATAGCAGAACATACCGGAGGAATTCCGGCGCATGGTGCTGGCTTTGCCGTCGAGCAGAGCAAGCGCCGTGCGGTAGATATCCCCTTCCCTCGGGACATAGTTGTTGGAGAATCCTTTCTTCGCCAGAAGAAACAGAGGAATATCTCCATATGTGGACGCTTCGTTCGGTTTCAGCCCCTGTTCCAGCAGCCAGGCCACCGCCTCGGGGTGGGCATTCTGGCTGGCAATGTGAAGCAAATTCACATCCCCATATCCTTCTGCCTATTCATCAAGCGGACACTCCTGATACATGGAGAAAATCTTCTCCGGATCCGCTCCCTTCTGGTAGGATGACCAAATCTCGAAAATGCTCATTTTTCCATCTCCTTTTGTCTGTTCTCAATCACTTTATCGAAGCAAAGCGGAAAAGCATAAGCCACGCTCGTGCCATCCCTGCACCAGGAAGCCTTCCTCGCGCTCTCCTCCGCAGATGGTCAGCGTCTCGCCCAGCTTCGCTTCGCTCACATAATCGATTTGCTCATAGCCAAACGTTTTTCCCCGCAGCTCCTGGGGCAGAAAATCCATGGTAATATCGCCATAGACCGTATTGTTCAAATGATCGTTGTAATCAATATCGGAATAGCGGATCTCGCGCTTTCCCAGCTCCGGCAGCTCGCACGGCGGAATCTTGTCCACCTTTTCCTCTCGCGGCACCTTACCGTCATGGAATACGCCATAGGAAAGAAATACCTTGGGACGCAGGATTTTGTGCTCGTGCGGCTCCGCGGACACACAGGTCTGCACCACACGGATCAAAAGCTCGTCCCCCGCCCAAAATTCATAGTCGCGGTAAAACTGCACGCCCATCGTGCCGAGCGGGTGCGTTTTGATGGTCAGCTCCTCCCCCAGCTTCGGGAGACGGTACACCGTGGCAGCGTTGGAAATGATCAGGAATACCAGCCCCTTTTCCTTCATGGCCGTGTAGCCCATCCCCACAGATTCCAGGTGGCGTTCGCTGATCTCCTGGCAGATCCGCAGCTGAACAGACAGCTTCATGCAGCTTCCCGGCCCCACATCATACGTTTTGACACGCATGGGAAGCGTATATTCCCGGATCTGTTCTTCCGTGAACTCCATTTTCCACAAACACTTCCTTTCGTGTGGAAAAAGCCGGACCCAGTTTCGGGCCCGGCTGCGCAGATAAAATATTTATTTCACCGGCAGAATGACTTCCTGGCCGCCCATATATTTTCTGAGAACCTCCGGCACGGTCACGCTGCCGTCGGCATTCTGGAACTGCTCCACGATTGCAGGCATTACGCGGCTTGTGGCAAGGCCGGAAGCGTTGAGCGTGTGCGCAAAGTGCAGCTTCTTGTCCGCTCCACGGTACTTGATGTTGCCGCGGCGCGCCTGGTAAGCCCGGGCGTTCGAAGCGGAGCTGACCTCCTTGTAAATGCCCATGCTCGGGATCCAAACCTCAATATCATACGTTTTGGCCATGGAGAACGAGCAGTCACCGGCGGCAAGCTTGCTGAGACGGTAATGCAGGCCCAGCTCCTGGACCAGGCGCTCCGCCTTGCCGACCAGCTCCTCAAACGCGGCGTCGGAGCCTTCCTCGGTGGTGTACTGCACCATTTCCACCTTGTTGAACTGGTGGCCGCGGATCATGCCGCGCTCCTCGGCGCGGTAGCTGCCCGCCTCGCGGCGATAGCACGGCGTATAGGCGATAAACTTCTTCGGCAGATCCTCCTCGGAGAGGATCTCGTCGCGATACAGGTTCACCAGCACGGTCTCCGCCGTCGGCAGCATAAATTTCTTGTCGGCAGACGTGGGGTTCTGGATCCAGTAAACCTCCTCCGCAAACTTCGGGAACTGGCCTGCCACATAGCCGCACTCATAGTTCAGCATGTGCGGCGGCAGGATCAGCTCGTAGCCGTCCGCCAGATGCTCGTTCACAAAGAAGTTGAGCAGCGCCCACTCGAGACGCGCGCCCGCTCCGCGATAGATCCATGCGCCGTTGCCGCCGACCTTCGCGCCGCGCGGATAATCAATCATGCCCAGGTTCTCGCAGAGGTCCACGTGATTCTTCGGTTCAAAATCAAACTTCGGCTGTTCCCCGAAATAGTGCACCGGAACATTCTGCTCCTTGCCGCCCGCCGCAACGTCCTCGTCGGGCATATTCGGCAGGCCGAGCATCAGCTCCTTCTGCTTTTCCTCAATCGCGCTGAGATCGGCGTCAGCCGCCTTGATCTTCTCGGAAAGGGCCTTCATCTCCGCCATCACGGGAGCCACGTCCTCCCCTGCCTTCTTCATGGCGGGGATCTTCTTGGTGCAGGCATTCTGCTCTGCCTTCATGGCTTCGGTGCTGCCGGTCAGCTCGCGTCGCTTCGCGTCCAGATCCAGGATCTCGTCCACGACGGAATCCAGATCCATTTCGCGCTTTTTGATGTTGGCCTTCACCAGATCAGGGTTGCTGCGGATCAATTTGATGTCGATCATAATCTTGTTATCTCCTGTCTCTTGAAATATCTATGTTGCTTTGCGGCCATTCAGCGATCTTCAAAAAGCTTGATCAGCTCGGAAAGATCCTCTTCGCCGTAAAATTCAATCACTAGCGTTCCCTTTTTCTTATTTCCCTTGACGGAAACACGGCGGCCCAGATGCTCATGCAGAGCCAGCTCCACCTCATCATAATACGGCATGCGGCGCTTGGGCGGCTGGCGCTTGGGTTCCTGCTCCTCGCCGCGCGCGTTCTGCGACATTTTTTCAAGCTGTCGCACGGTCAAATCCTGCTCCACAATCAGTCTGGCGGCGCGGCGCATGGATTCCTCGTCCGGAAACGCAAGCAGCGTGCGCGCATGGCCCGCGGAGATTGTTCCATCCTGCACCATGGCGCGGATATCCTCCGGCAGAGAAAGCAAACGGAGCGCATTTGCCACCGCGGGGCGGGATCGTCCCACCGTGCGGGCAATATCCTCCTGTGTAAAGCCATACTCCTCGATCAGCGCCTGGTAGCCGCCCGCTTCTTCGAGCGGATTCAAATCCTCGCGCTGCAAGTTCTCAATCAGCGCCAGCTGCATCACTTCGCTGTCTGTGAGATCCCGCACAACAGCCGGGATCTCCTGCACGCCCGCCATACGGGCGGCGCGCCAGCGGCGTTCTCCGGCTACGATCTGGTAGCCTCCCCCGATGATGGGGCGCACCAGAAGCGGCTGCAAAACGCCATGTTTGGAAATGGAGTCCGCCAGCTCGGCAATGGATTCATCGTCGAAGTTTTTTCGGGGCTGATCGCGGTTTGGCTCAATCTCCCCAATTTTTATGGCGACGGCGGAATTTTTATCCTCCATATCATTTTCAGAAAATATGGCGTCCAGGCCCTTGCCCAGCCCGCCCTTTTTGGCTGCCATTCAATCTCCCCTCTCTGAGAAAGCGGTTTTGGTCAGCGGTTTTTCAGGATTTCCTTTGCCAGCGCGTTATAAGCGGCGCTGCCCTTGCCGCCCTTGTCGTAATACTGAATCGGCTTGCCGAAGCTGGGAGCCTCGGAGAGCCGGACACCGCGCGGCACCACGCTGGAAAACACCTTCCGCGGAAAATACTTCTTAACCTCCTCGACCACCTGCTGCGTCAGGTTCAAACGGCCGTCGTACATCGTTAGCAGCACGCCCTCAATCTCCAGCTGATCGTTATACTGTCTCTTCACCCGGCGTACCGTATTCATCAGCTGAGAAAGTCCCTCCAGCGCGTAGTATTCACACTGGATCGGGATCAAGAGCGTGTCCGCCGCGCACAGGGCGTTTGTGGTGATGATCGAGAGTGAGGGCGGGCAGTCGATCAGCATGTAATCGTACGTCTCCCGCAGAGGAGCCAAAGCCGTGCGCAGAATGGCCTCCCGGTGATCACGCTCGACAAGTTCGACCTCCGCCCCGGCAAGATCCATACTGGAGGGAATGAGATCCAGCTTGTCAAACCCGGTGTGCACAATCACATCCTGAGCCTTTACTTCCCCCAGAAAAACGTTATAAACCGTGTTCTGTTGTTTCCGGCGATCCACGCCGACGCCGCTTGAGCTGTTTCCCTGTGGATCCACGTCGATAAGCAGCGTTTTTTTGCCTTCCAGACCCAGCGCGGCCGCCAGATTGACTGCTGTGGTCGTTTTTCCGACCCCGCCCTTCTGGTTGGCGATTGCGATAATTTTACCCATTGGCTTCCCTCCCTCCGCCTTATTATAACACGCTTTCCTGTGGGAATAAAGCTATATTTCCCCATCGGAGCAAAGAATTTTCATTGTTCCACGTGGAACAATGAAAAAAAGCCGTGAGGTCTCCTTGTATTTCGGAGATCTCACGACCCTTTTTCTATGTATTCTCTTTTTCGGTCATCCCTGTGCCGCCTTTTTCCCCTCCCCTTTCACCAAACTCAGCGGAGCGGCGCCGGACGCTTCCGAACGCGGGATCCGCACCACATACTCCAAATATTCCTCCGTTTCCCGTTTCCAGCTCTGCGCACCGATTCCGCTCTGCTTCATCACGTCCACCGCGTGGTGAATGGTATTCATGAAGAGCCGGACATCCCGCACCAGTACCGTTTTCTTTTTCTTCTGCGGCTTGTCCGTTTTGGTCACAGGCTCAAGAAACTGAGAAATGTAGGCTTCCGTCTGCGCAACGTTTAACTGCTGCTCCTCCACCCATTTGAGAGCGGCAAGACGATCCTCCTGCTTTTCCAGGCGCAGAACCGCTCTGGCATGTCGTTCCGTCAGACCGGCGCGGGTAATGATCTCCCGCTCCTCTGGCCCCAGCCGCAGGAGACGAAGCTTGTTTGCAATGCTGGACTGGCTTTTTCCCAGCCGGGTGGCTGCTTCCTCCTGGGTAACGCCCCACTCCTCCACAAGGCGGCGCAGTCCCTCCGCTTCCTCAAAAACGCCAAGGTCGCGGCGCTGCAAATTCTCCAGCATGGCGAGGATTGCGCTCTGCCGGGAATCGCAGGAGGACACCACGCAAGGCACAAGAGAAAGACCGGCGAGCTTGCAGGCACGGAGCCGCCGTTCCCCCGCTATCAGCTGATATTCCCCCGTCGGTGTGCGGCGTACCGTGAGAGGCTGCAAAAGCCCATTCTGACGGATACTCTCTGCCAGCTCGGAAAGAGAATCCGGGTCAAAGCTTGTCCGGGGCTGCGCTGGGTTGGGGTGGATCGTATCGGGCGGAAGCTGGATGAGTTTCTTTTTATCCTGATGATTCCACATGATAAACCCTCCTTGGTGGAAAACTTCCTTTGTTTTCTTCATCATACTCTATTTTGAAAGAGGAATTTGTCACAGTATGAGCGACCAGAAAACAAAACGAAAAGTTTCCTTTATCAAAGAGCAAATGTTTCACATGAAACTTTTTGGTTCTTTAAATGGACACAGAAAAACCCGAGCAGTTCCTTCCCAATCAAAAGGATCTGCCCGGGTTTTGCGGTTCTGCGAACCGGAAAATCGAAGTTCAGCGGCTCAGTGCTATTCGCAAACTTCCGTAGGGCCGTACCCCAACGCACGGGAACAGTTTCGCAATCGAAGATTGCGAGTTGTTCTGTCGCCAGCCGGCGTTTGGCGGCCTTGCGCCGCAAGCCGGCCGCTCCCTGGGAAAGGGGGTGACGGGCTGACGTAGGAAACCAAAGGGGTTCGAAGGGGCGAAGCCCCTCGCGGTTCTTTCCCCCATTTCTTGGCGGCAAGAAATGGGGGGCCTCCGCGGCCTGAGCGAATCATATACAAACTGGCGTTTGTATATAGCTTGCACTTCAATTTTACGATTCTTGCAACCTGTAAAATCAAAGTTCAGCAGCTGAGTGCGGGAAAGAATCGACAAAGAGAAACTCGCTGGGAGCATGTCCAGACTGTTCCGCGCCGCCGGCAAAATCATTTCCACACCGCTGCCGCGCGGGCCGTTGCGTGCAGACTCAGTCTGCTGCGTGCAGGCTCAGTCTGCCTGCCTTAAAGCGGAGCTTTTTTGATCTTCCCTCCATGCCGGGGATACTCCTTCCCAGTTGGCCCCTTCTTGCGAACGATCGCCAACCGCCTTTGATCCCCTCCCGGCAGTTCATATGCTTCCACTCGTTCCACTTGCCCGCCAAGCAGCTTCACCGCCCGCGTCGCGTTCTGCATCTCCTCTTCCATCTGCGGACCCTTCAACGCCGCGAAAATACCTCCCGTTTTGACAAACGGCATGCAATATTCACACAGTACATTCATTCCGGCAACCGCCCGCGCCGTTGCGCAGTCAAATTTTCCCCTCAAGGCCGGATCGCGTCCCGCTTCCTCCGCGCGCGCATGTACCAATTTCGCTTTCACGCCAATTTCCCCGCACACCGTTTCCAAAAACGTCAAACGCTTCTGCAAGCTGTCAAGCAATGTGATTTCCAACTCAGGCCGCAGAATCCCCCATACAACTCCCGGAAATCCCGCTCCTGTTCCCACATCAATTACCTTGCCGGAAATCTGCAAATACCGCAGCGCCAGCGCGCTGTCCAGAAAATGCTTCACGCGAATTCCTTCCGGATCCACAATCGCGGTCAGGTTCATTTTCTCGTTCCATTCGCATAACAGCTCCGCATACCGTTCCAGTGCGGCCAGCTGCTCCTCCCCCGCGGGTATTTCATACGCGGAAAATAATTCCGCCAGCTTTTCCTGAAACTCAGTCATGGTCTCCCCCGCTTTCCTTTCCTCTCTGTGAAAGCCAGATCAACAAAACGGAAATATCTGCCGGACTGACGCCGCTGATCCGGGAAGCCTGTCCCACGGAGATCGGACGAATTTTTTTCAGCTTTTCCCGCGCTTCCATGCGCAAGCCCTGGATCGACTCGTAATCCGCGTCCTGCGACAGCCGTCTCTCTTCCAGCCTGCGCACCTCCGCAACGTCCGCCTTCTGCCGTTTGATGTAGCCCTCATATTTGAGTTCGATTTCCACATTCTCAAAGATTGCGGTGGAAAACTCCGGCCGCGTCGGATCCACCGGCGCCAATACTTCATAATTCAGCTCCGGCCGACGCAGCAGCTCCGCCAGCTTTGCCCCTGTCTTGAGCGGAGCCGTGCCGCAGCGCTCCAAAATGGCATTGACCTCTTCCCCAGGCGCAATGACCGTCTTTTCCGCGCGTGCACGCTCTATTTTCTTTTCTTCTTCCTTTTTCGTAAAGCGCGCCCAACGATCGTCTGAAATCAGACCAATTTTGCGCCCCGTAGGCGTCAACCGTTCGTCAGCGTTATCCTGACGCAGAATCAGCCGGTACTCGCTCCGCGACGTCATCATGCGGTACGGATCGCTGACGCCCTTCGTCACCAGATCGTCGATCAACGTTCCCATATACGAGCTGGCACGATCCAGCAAAAGCGGTTCCTTCCCCTGCACGCGCAGAGCCGCGTTAATGCCAGCAACCAACCCCTGCGCTGCTGCTTCCTCATATCCGGAACTGCCGTTGAACTGACCCGCTCCGTAAAGGCCGGGCAGATCCTTGAATTCCAGCGTCGCGTCCATCTGCTGCGGATCCACGCAGTCATACTCGATCGCATAGGCCGGACGCATGATCTCCACATGCTCCAAACCGGGGATCGTGTGGTAAAACGCCACCTGCACATCCTCCGGCAAGCTGCTGCTCATGCCCTGCAAATACATTTCCTCGGTATCCAGTCCGCACGGCTCAATGAAAAGCTGGTGCCGCTCCTTATCCGCAAACCGAACGATCTTGTCCTCAATGCTCGGACAATAGCGCGGCCCCACTCCCTCAATCTTTCCGCCATACAGCGGCGAGCGATCCAGATTCGCAAGAATCACACGCTTTGTCTCCTCGTTTGTCCAGGAGACGTGGCACACCGCCCGGTTCTGCACCGCACCCGGTTCCGTGTCATAGGAAAACGGCTCCGGCGGTTCGTCTCCCTTCTGCACCTCCAGATCGGAAAAGTCAATGCTTCTCCGCAGCACGCGCGCGGGCGTTCCCGTTTTGAACCGGCGCAGGGAAAGACCCAGCTTTTGTAAGGACTCGCTCAAAAATGCCGCCGGGAACAATCCGTCCGGCCCGCTCTCATAGGACACGTCTCCCACATAGATTTTTCCGGCAAGGAATGTTCCTGTCGCCAGAATTACAGTCTTGGCCCGATACTGCGCTTCCAAGCGCGTCGTCAGGAGCCAGTCCTCCCCTTCCCTCTCCAGCGAAACGATCTCCGCTTGTTTCAGAAGAAGGTTTTCCTGTAACTCCAAGGTGCGTTTCATAATTTTGCTGTACTCGCGCCGGTCAATCTGTGCGCGCAGCGAATGTACCGCCGGACCCTTGCCCAGATTCAACATTCTGCTTTGCAGCGTCGCGGCGTCTGCCGCCCGGCCCATCTCGCCGCCCAGCGCGTCAATCTCCCGCACCAGGTGCCCTTTGGCCGTGCCGCCGATCGACGGATTGCACGGGCAGTTTCCCACCGCGTCCATGTTGATGGTGAAAAGAATGGTCTGACAGCCCAGTCTGGCCGCCGCCAGTCCCGCCTCGATTCCGGCGTGTCCGGCTCCTATCACCGCTACGTCGCATTGTCCCGCGTTATACTTCATCCGCCACCGCGTCCTTTACATATAGTATAGATTATAGAGAAAATGACTGATTGAAAACCACACAATAGAATACAAAAAGTATTATTTATATTGGAATATACTGATATTGGTTTATGAATAGCCACAGATAGTTGTAATTGAGATATAAAATACGATATGTATTTGTTCTGATCCCCTCTCCCCTATCGGAGCGGGGAGAGGGAGCTGTGCGTTTTGAGGACGGAAGCTCACCGCACGGAAAAATTCGCTTCGCTCTTTTTCTCGCTCTGGCATCCGTGTATTTTATACTGATCCCTCTCCCCTATCGGAGCGGGGATGGCAAGCTGTGCGTTTTAGGGACGGAAGCTCACCGCACGGAAAAATTCGCTTTGCTCTTTTTCTCGCTCTTTTCTGGCTTCGCTTGATCTTTTTTAGGGGCTCTGCCCCTAAGACCCTGCGGCCTTTTGAAAAAGGCCGGCGAAAACTTCAACGCGGCTACGCCGTGCTCTTATTTTCCCACACAGAAACGGGAAAACACTTCATCCACCACGGCATCCGTGACCTTCTCCCCCGTCAACTCCAACAGCGACGCCACCGCTCCTTCCAGCGACACCGTCACCGCATCCAGCGTCATACCAATTTGCAGCGCCCGTTCCGCTTCCTCCAGCGATTCCTTCGCACGCCTTGCCGCTTCTCTTTGACGCTCCGTAAACAGCAAGCCCTCATTCGGATCAATCTCCGACGTTTTCAATACCTTCCCTATCGCCTTCGCCAATTCCTCCAACCCGTCTCCATTCTTGGCGGAAAGCACTACAATATGTTGAAAATACTTTTGAATATACGAATAGTCGAGCTTTGTAGGGAGATCGCTCTTGTTCACGACCGCCAGTGCCGGGACATTCCGGCACGCATGCGCCAACCGGCGATCCTCCTCCCCCATCTTACGCGAGGAATCAAACACCGCGAGAACCAGCTGCGCGGATTCCAAACGTTTCCGTGCGCGTTCCACGCCAATTCGTTCCACCGCGTCGTCGGTATCGCGCAGACCAGCCGTGTCGGCCAGCCGAAGCGGAATTCCGCCGACCAGCACGGTTTCCTCTACGATATCGCGGGTTGTCCCCTCCACGTCGGTGACGATCGAACGCTCACACCCGGCCAGAAGATTCATCAAGGTGGATTTTCCGGCGTTCGGTTTTCCGGCAATTACGGTATCGACTCCCTCCCGCAAAGCGCGGCCCGCGTCAAAGGATTGCAGCAAACGATCCAGCTCCCGGCCCGCGTCAAAAAAGATACGCTGCAATTCGTCTTCATTGACCTCCGGGATCTCTTCCTCAGGATAATCCGCCCAGGCTTCCAGGTGAGCGGCAGCTCCGACAAGCGTTTCCTTCACCGCCGCGATCCGCCGTTCGAGAGCGCCGTCCCGCCCCGCAAGAGCAGCGCGTGCGGCCTGATCCCCCCGCGCGGAGATCAGCTCCATCACAGACTCCGCTTCCGTCAATCCCATCTTTCCGTTCAGGAAAGCGCGGCGGGTAAATTCGCCGGGCTGGGCGGGACGCGCGCCCGCATGGTACAACGCCCGAAGCGTTCGGCGCAGCAGGTACAACCCACCGTGACACGAAAGCTCCGTGACATTTTCTCCCGTAAAGCTGGCCGGTGCGCGGTAATTGATCGCGATCGCTTCGTCGATCTCCCCCGCCTCGTCATGAACGCGGCCATAATGAACGGTATATCCTTTTTCGCCGGCCAGCTTTTTCCCGCTTTTGGCCGTAAAAACCTTGTCTGCGATCTCCTGCGCCTGCGGACCGGAGATGCGGATCAAACCGATCCCACCCGGCGCCTGCGCCGTCGAAATCGCCGCAATCGTTGTTGTTTCCGTCATTTCTTATCTTCACACCTTTCGGCAAACCAAAACAAGCTCAACGCCCAGCACCGTTCTGTCGTGTACTCGGCGTAGCCGCCTAAAAGTTTTCGCCGGCCTTTTTCAAAAGGCCGTGGGGTATGGGGCAACGCCCCTAAATCGTAACCTTTTCCTCCCAAAATGCAGGAGGGGGAGGAAAAACAGTCCGGGGGACTGCTTTTCCGTAGGGGGACCTACATGAGGGGTCCCCCTGTGCACCGGCGACAGCCGGTGCACAAAAGACGCATCCCATATTCACCATGCAATCCGAAGATAGAAAAAAGCGAGACTGCCAGCTGCGGCAGCCTCGCCTGATAATTTGGATCTTACGCCGCAGTCCAAAGCAGGGCGCGCCTTATTTTTTCACGTCGATGCGCCCATACAGCGGGGCGGCGGAATCGTCGCGGTGCTGCTGCACAACCGGCTGATCGGAGGATTTCCCCTGGAACGCGGCGTCCTGATGGGCGCGCGGCGGGCGGTTCCCGGAACGCGGCGGACGGTTTCCCCCACCCTGACGCGGCCCTTTGGAATCTCCGGGCTTGCGGCCACGGGGACGGCGCTGCGGCTGGGGACGTTCTCCCTCAATCGGGCCGATCACGACATGGCGCGCGAGATCCTCTCCCTCGCTCCACGACTTCGCGCCCTCAACGGTCTGCACCGCAGTATGAATGATGCGGCGCTCATAGGGGTTCATCGGCTCCAAAGAGGAATTGCGGCCGGTGCGTACAGCCTTCGCGGCAATCTTCTTGCCGAGGACTTCCAGCGTCTCGCGGCGCTTTTCGCGGTAATTGCCGATATCCAGCGTAATGCGGTAATAGGAATTATCCACATGATTGGAGACAAGACCGGCCAGATACTGGAGAGCGTCAAGCGTCTCGCCGCGGTGGCCGATAATAAAACCAACGTCGTCGCCGGAAATGGAAATGAGCGCGCCGTTTTCCTCCTCCTGCACCGAGAAGGAAGCATCCTTTACACCCATGCAGTCGAGGATGGTTTTGAGGTAATCCACGGCGGCGTCCGCCGGGCTCGTCTTGATAAAGGCGCGCACCTTCGCCGGGCTTCCTCCAAAGAGGCCGAAGGTCTTTTTCACGGGAAGCTGCAGCACCTCGAATTCCGCCTCATAGGATTCCACACCCAACTCGCGGCAGGCTGCCTCCTTTGCCTGTTCAATGGTATCTGCGGTTGCAATGGCTTCTCTCAACATAATAGGGAACCAACCTCCTTACCCAACGTCCGGTTACGGTATTCGGCAGCCCTTTGCTTCCGCGGCGCGCAGCCGCGCCTTTATGCGGAACACAACGGACCTTTACTTCTTCTGTCCCAGATAATCAGAACCGCTCTTGTTCTGCTTGCCCTTCCCCTTTTGGGCGGGGGCGTTTTTCTTTTCGGCGGGAAGCTGCTTTTTCTCCTGCTTCGCGGCCGCCTTGCCGGTGGAGGCTGAAAGCTTGGCTTCCAGCGTTTTCCGGATCTCGATCTGCTGGTTCACGGGAATTTCCTTGACCTTGGCCTCCTCGAGCTCACGGCGCGCCACGCGGGCGGCCTCGGCACGGGCAAGCAGATCGGCCTGTCCGAAGAATTTCATGGTAATAAACGACTGCCCGATTCCCAGCACGTTCTGGATCGCCCAGTAGAAGCCGACGGCGCCGGGCATGGTGAAAGCGAGATATGCCGTAAAGAGAGACATGCCGTAAAGCATGAACTTCATGCAGCCCTGCTGCTGCTGAGCCGCCTGGTTCGGCTGCATTTTGGTCGTCACCAGCTGCATGAGGAGCGAGGTGACAAGGCAGATCGCGGGAATCAGCCACATCATGGACTCAAAGCTGCTGCTCTGCGGGGTGGCCAGCAGATCCAGGCCAAGGAACTTGAACCCGCGGCTGAACGACTCGATCTTTTCAATATCCTGAGCGGAGAACATGGTCAGCGTATCGCGCAGGGAATCAAAATGCTTGATGATCTCGATCTCCCCGTACTGGGAAACAAAGGTGGAGCTGACGCCGGGGATCTTGCTGAGCATCTGCGTCGCCTGCGACACGACGTTCGCGTCAATGTGCAGAGCGTTGCGCAGAGGGTAAATCACGGAATAATAGATACCGAAGAGGATCGGCAGCGGGATCAGCATGGGCAGGCAGCCGCCTGTCATGCTCACGCCCTCCTTCTGGTAGAGCTTCTGCGTCTCCTCGTTGAGCTTCATTTTATCGTTGGCATAGATTTTCTGGAGCTCGCGCACTTTTTTCTGCACCTTCGCCTGCGAAGCCATGGATTTCTGCTGCTTCACGGAGAAGGGGAATACCAAAGCCTTGACGATAATGGTGAACAGGATAATCGCCACGCCGTAATTCTGCACGATCCCATACAGGAACCAGAGCAGATATCCGAGCAGGCTTCCAAACCAGTTAAAAATATCCATAGGCGCAAAACTCCTCTATCGTGGTGAACGCTTGCTCTTCCGCTCCGGCACGGGATCGTACCCGCCGCTGGAAAAGGGATTGCAGCGCAAAATACGGTATAACGCAAGAAAAGAACCCTTGAACGCCCCAAACCTCTGAATCGCCTCAATCGCGTAATTCGAGCAGGTGGGGATGTATTTGCAGCACGATCCGCCTTTATAGGGCGAAATCGCCAGCTGATAAAAGCGCACAAGCGCAATCAGGATCCGCTTCACAGCAGCACCCCCGCATCCTTGAGCTGAGCCATCATGGCGCGGTGGATCTGTGTGCTTTTGAGAAACGGCGTTTTTCCCCGCGCGACGAACACAAAGTCGTAGCCGGAGCGCACATGCGGATACGCCTGACGGAACGCTTCCCGGATCACGCGGCGCGAACGGCTGCGCCGGACGGCGTTGCCGATCTTTTTGCTGGTGGTGATCCCGACGCGGATCCCGCCGCAGCGGTTTTTCATCACATACGTTACAAGAGCAGGACCGACAAAGGATTTCCCCCGCGTATAGAGCCTGCGGAAATCCCTGTTATCCTTGAGTGAAACAATCACGTCCATCTATTTCAAATCACACTCCCCCCGCCGCCGAAAGCGCAGGCAAAGGGGCCTGTGCCCATACATACAAAGAAAGGCCACGCAACGGTGGCCCTTGCACTCAAGCTCAGTAGGTTAAGCGTGCTCTGCCCTTCGCACGGCGGCGGGCCAAAACCTTGCGGCCGTTGCTGGTGGACATTCTCTTACGGAAGCCATGCTCCTTTTTTCTGTGGAGCTTCTTCGGCTGATACGTTCTCAGCATGGAAAAACCCTCCTTTCGGGCATCTTGTCGTTGATCAGGACAAGCCTGCATGTGTCAACCTTGCAATTTAGCATTATAGCGGATCTTCCCGCCGCCTGTCAACCCATTTTTACGCCCACTGCTCGAAAAATACAGGTTTTCCCTGATCTTTTGAAAACAGGAAGCTTTTTAAGCGGAAAACAGGCAGATTTGCCCTCGTTTCTCCCATTTTCTCACAGGTAAAATACAAAACAGCGCCCGTTTTGCGCCTGCAAAAGGATTTGTCAAAGAGAAAAGAATGTGCTATTATAAAGTATATAATGCCTAAAAGCGCCCAAAATCCAAAACGAGGGGATCGAGGGCCGTGTGGAAAGTTCAAAGGAAAGGTAGTTAATACGTTATGGAATCCTTTACCGAAGCCTGGAGCCTGATCTGCGATTTTTGCAAAAACCGCATCACGGAAGTGGCCTTCACAACATGGATCAGCCGGATCGAGCCGGTAACGCTCGATTTCGCACAGGGGACGGCGATCCTGAAGGTGCCCAACGACTTTCACCGCCAGACGCTGGAGCGGTGTTATACCTCCCTGCTCACAGAGGCCCTCGACGAGGTGTTCGGCCCGGGGCTGAAGGTGAAGTTTGTGATCCCGGAGGAACTCGGCCAGCCGAAGGAGGAGCGTTTCCAAAGCGACACCGATTACGACTATACCTTCGACACCTTTATTGTAGGGCCGTCGAACAAATTTGCCCATGCCGCGTCGATCGCCGTGGCGACGAAGCCCGCGAGCCTGTATAACCCCCTGTTTATTTACGGCAACTCGGGACTGGGCAAAACCCACCTGCTCTACGCCATCTGCAACGAGATCGCCTTCCGTCACCCGCAAATGAATATCCTATATATAAAGGGAGACGAATTCACCAACGAAATGATCGAGGCGATCCGCCACGGCACCACGCAGGAATTCCGCCAGCGCTACCGCAAGGCGGACATTCTGCTCGTCGACGATATCCAGTTTATCGCGGGCAAGGAGTCGACGCAGGAGGAATTCTTCCACACCTTCAATTCTCTCTACGAATCAAAGCGCCAGATTGTGCTGACGTCCGACCGCCCGGCGAAGGATATCGCGACGCTCGAGGAACGTCTGCTTACCCGCTTTGAATGGGGACTGACGGCCGACATTCAGCCGCCGGATTTCGAAACGCGCCTTGCGATTATCCGCCGCAAAGCGGAGCTGCTGGACATTACAATTCCAGAGAACGTCTGCGAATACATAGCGAACCGGCTGAAAAACAACATTCGTCAGCTGGAGGGCACCGTGAAAAAGATGAAGGCATACCACCTTCTCAACGGCCAGGCCCCCAGCATCACCACGGCCCAGGCCGCGATCAGCGATATCATCAACAACGATCAGCCCACGCCGTTCACCGTGGAAAAAATCATCGAGGAGGTCGCGCGCACCTTCGGCGTCACCTCAGACGATATCCGCTCGGCCAAGCGCGCCTCCAACATCTCCAAGGCGCGCCAGATGGCCATGTACGTTGTGCGCGAGATCACGCAGATGCCCACGGAAGCGATCGGCAACGAATTCGGCGGACGCGATCACTCCACGGTCGTCTATGCCCTTCAGCAGATGGAGAAAAACCAGCAGAAGGACAGCAAGATCAAGGCCACCGCGGAGGACATTATCAAGAACATCCGCGATCGGTAAGCTTTCACAAGTTTTCAACATTCCCCACAGAGTTTTCCACAGGGGTGTGAAAAAGAAAAAAGTTTTCCCTTTGATCACAACATTTCCACCACGCGATCCGCAAAACTTTTTTCCCCTCAACAGGCTTCCTGCCTGGAAAAATTGATCTTTTCCACTTTTCCGGCTCCCCTACTACCCCTACTAAAACGATCCCTATCCTAAACAATACTGATCTTTTTCCGCACGGCGGAAAACCGCCGCGCGGCCCAAACAGGAAAGGCCAGGTAATTTGCCATGAAAATTGTATGCAGCCGTCAGCAGCTCGTGGAAGCAGTTTCCAACGTTCAGCGGGCGGTCTCCACGAAATCCTCCGTTCCCGCGCTCGAAGGAATCCTCCTGCGCACCTCCGGCGGAGAAGTTACTCTCTGCGGCTACGATCTGGAGCTGGGCATGACCACCTCGATCGAGTCCAGCGTCGAGGAAAGCGGCAGCGTTGTGCTCAGCGCCCGCCTGTTCGCGGACATTGTGCGCCGCCTGCCCGGCGAAAGCGTCAGCCTCACGATCGACGAAAAGAACATCACCACGATCAAAAGCGGCGCCAGCGAATTCTCGATCGTGGGAATTCCCGCCGACGAATACCCGGATATGCCCGCGATCAGCGGTGATGACAGCGTTACCCTCCCCCAGCACCTGCTCAAGGGCATGATCCGGCAGACGATCTTCGCTGTCGCGGAGTCCGACGCCAAGCCGATCCACACCGGAACGCTGTTCGAGATCGGGGAAGGCCGGATCCGGCTTGTCTCGGTGGACGGCTACCGGCTGGCCATGCGCGAGGAAGCGGCGGGCGGCGACGCCCAGCTCAGCTTTGTTGTGCCGGGCAAAACACTCAGCGAGGTGTCGAAGCTGCTCAGCGACGAGGAGGAAGATGAACTCGAGCTTCGCGTCGGACGGCGGCACATTCAGTTCCGGATCGGAAGCTACTGCGTGATCTCGCGTCTGCTCGAGGGAGAATTCCTCGATTACCGCGCCGCGATCCCGCAGTCGAGCACAACGGAAATTATTGCCAACACGCGCGAATTCATCAGCAGCGTGGAGCGCGTTTCCCTTCTGATCACGGATCGCCTGAAAAGCCCCCTGCGCTGCCAGTTCGGAAATGGGGAAATCCACCTCTCCTGCTCCACGGCGATCGGCCGCGCAAGCGATCAGTTTGAAGCCGCGCTCACCGGTGATCCCGTGGAAATGGGCTTTAACAACCGCTATCTGCTCGACGCGCTGCGCAACAGCGAGGGCGACGAGGTGAAGATCCAGCTCAACGGGCCGCTGAGCCCCATGAAGGTGATGCCGCGCGAGGGCTCGGACTATCTTTTCCTGGTGCTCCCCGTCCGGCTCAAAACCGAATAAACTTTGCCTTGCCGGACGCCTTCCCGCGCCCGGCAAGATGTTTCATGTGAAACAATCGTTTGAAAGGAAAAAACCGGAAATTTTCGACGAAAAACGATCCTGTGATCGCAAAAAAGGCGCACGGGATCCGAAAAAAGAAACGGGATGGGACAAAATTCACATTGCGAAAGAAAGCGAAAGTTCCGCCCGGAAAGCGCCGGAGTTTTCCGCTTTCCGCCCGGATTTCTCGCTCGTTTCTGTTCCAGTTTGGAAGAAAATGTGGTATAATAATAGAATGGCCGCGTGATAAATTCCGGCTTAGCGGCTGGGGGCTATCTGCAAGCCTATGTAGAGCCGTAACCCCAACCCACGGAAAACCTCGCGCCCTGGCTAACGCCAGTTCGCGGTCTGAAGCATAATTTTGCAGGCTTCGCCCGGAAAATTACGCTTCAGCAGTTGGGTGCTATTTGCAAGCTTCCGTAGGGCCGTGCCCCAACGCACGGAATCTCCCCAAATTATTCCCCACGCTAATTTGGGGAGATTCCCCCACCAGCCGGCCAGTCTTGCGCGTCAGCGCAAATTTGGCCGGCCGTGACGGGGGAGAGGGGGCGCAAGTCTGACGTAGAAAAGAAAGCGTGGGGTTCGAAGGGGCAAAGCCCCTCGCGGTTCTTTTCCCCATTTCTTGGCGGCAAGAAATGGGGGGCCATGCGGCCTGAGCTAAAAAGAGAGAATCAAAGTTCAGCGGCTGGGTGCGAAACAGACGCTGTGTGCGGCTGGCAGGCACGGCAGCAAGTTGTGTCCTGGCTTTCGCCAGCACACAGGGGGACCCCTCATGTGGGTCCCCCTACAGAAAAACAGTCCCCCGGACTGTTTTTCCTTCCCCTCCTGCATTTTGGGAAGGAAAAGGTACGATCAGGGGCTCCGCCCCTGACCCCGCGTCTCCGCTGCCGCTTCGGTCGGCGCCTTGTTTGTGTGCCACTGGCACACAGCGCCCTTTTGAAAAAGGTGGACGAAAACTTTCAGGCGGCTGCGCCGGGTGTAAAAGAGGATAGAAAGAATGACACAATACATTCAGATTGATACCGAGTTCATCCGCCTTGCGGATCTGTTGAAATACGCCGGGGCCGCCGAAACGGGCGGTCAGGCCAAGCTCCTTGTGCAGGACGGCCAGGTCCTCGTCAACGGCGAGGTCTGCACCATGCGCGGGAAAAAACTCCGTCCCGGCGATCGGGCCTCGTACCGCGATACCGTATATGAGGTCGTGTCCGCCGCTTTGGACGGTGACGAACACCATTCATGAAGGTTCTGTCACTGACGGCGCGCGGGTTTCGCAATCTCGAACCCCTGCAATTTTCTCCCCACGAAGGGCTGAACGTGATCTGCGGCGAAAACGCCCAGGGAAAAACCAACCTCCTGGAAGCCATGTGGCTGTTTACGGGAGGGCGGTCGTTCCGGGGCGCAAAGGACGCGGAGCTGGTGCGCGTCGGGGAGGAACAGGCCGAGATCGCGCTTTCCTTCTTCAGCCAGGAGCGTGAACAGACCGCCGACATGACGCTGCGCGGCGGCGTGCGCAGGGCTTCCCTCAACGGCGTGCCGAAAAAAGGCATGGCCGAGCTGGTGGGCCGCTTCTGCGCCGTGATCTTTTCCCCGGAGCATCTCTCGCTCGTCAAGGGCGGGCCGGTCGAGCGGCGCGCCTTCCTTGACTCCGCGCTGTGCCAGGTGCGCCCCTCGTATGCCGCGCTGTTTGCGCGCTACCGCCATACGCTGAACCAGCGGAACGCTCTGCTCAAGGATATCGCCCGGCACGCGGAGCTTCTCGATACCCTCCCGATCTGGGACGAACGGCTGTGCCGGTACGGCGAAGCCATCGTCCGGGAGCGCCAATCGTATCTGGAACGCTTTTCCCCCATCGCCGCGGCGCATTACGAGGGCATTTCGCGCGGACGCGAGCGGCTGGAGCTTTCCTATGAGCCGTCCTTTTCGGGCGATCTGGCGCAGGCGCTGCGCCATGCCAGACGCGAGGATTTGCGAAGCGGGCATACCTCCGCCGGGCCGCACCGCGACGACGTTTCGATCCGGCTTTCCGGCATGGCGGCGCGGTCGTTTGCCTCACAGGGGCAGCAGCGGTCCGCCGTGCTGGCCATGAAGCTCGCCGAAGCGGGCGTGCTGGCGCAGTCGTGCGGCGAGGAGCCGGTCGTGTTTCTCGACGACGTGCTCAGCGAGCTGGATGCGGCGCGGCAGGAATACCTTTTGCGCCAGCTGCACGGCAGGCAGGTGTTTCTCACGGGCTGTGAGCTGCCGGGAGTCGTCCCGGAAAAAGAGGACGGCGGCCTGTTCCTCATGGATCGCGGCGTTCTGCAACCACAATCATAAAACGAAAGGAGCGACAGGTGTGTATCTGCATCTCGGTCAGGATACGGTGATCAAAATGAACGAGATCATCGGGATTTTCGACATGGACACCTCCACCCTCTCCAAGACAACCTGCGCGTATCTCGCGGCCTGCGAGAAAAAGGGGCGCGTTGTGAACGTTTCCATGGAGCTGCCGAAGTCGTTTGTGCTCTGCCGCTCGGACAAGGGCGAGATCACGGTCTATATCTCGCAGATCTCCTCGTCCACGCTGCTCAAGCGCAGCCGTTTTATCGATAATATCTCTTTGCCATAAGGATGGAAGCTTGCTTATGAAACAGTTTGGCCTGCCGCAGTGTCCGTACTGCGGGAAGAAAATCAACCCGTTTTACGCATGGTATCTGCGCACACAGGGAGAATACATCTGCCCCGCCTGCGGGGGTGTGTCGAACATCGGGCTCACGGGGGCCGCGAAGGTTTCCGGCGCTGTTGTGGCGGCGATCGATCTGGTGGTGTTTGTGATCGCCATGCTCGATCAGAGCCACGAGCCGCCGTTCGGCTATCTGATCGCGATGATTGTCCCCTTTCTGCTGTTTACCATCCTTTCGGCTTTCATGGTGCGGCTGAAAAAGCCTGTGCTGAAAAAGAGGGAGCCGCCCGGAAATCCGAACCGGGCAGGAGGCGTGCCGCAGCGCCCGGGAGCCCAGGCCCGCCCCACCCAGGGAGTGCGGACAAACGGCACGGGAACACGCTACACGAACAACCGCCCGCGCTGACGAAAGCGGTTTTGCGATACAGACAGATCCACCAGCCGGCGTGCGTGAGCCGCCGATTTGAAGGAGCGAATACAAAACATGGAATTAAACGAAATCACCCAGGCAAGCCAGAATTACGATGAAAACCAAATCCAGGTTCTGGAGGGACTGGAGGCCGTGCGCAAGCGGCCCGGCATGTATATCGCGTCGACAGGGCCGAAGGGCCTGCATCACCTTGTCTATGAGATCGTGGACAACGCGATCGACGAGGCGCTCGCGGGCTTCTGCGATCGGATCGACGTGGAGATTTTGCCGGGGGACATTGTGTGCGTGACGGACAACGGGCGCGGCATCCCGGTGGGCATCGAGCACAAGACGGGCCTTCCGGCGGTGACGGTCGTGTTCACGATCCTGCACGCGGGCGGCAAATTCGGCGGCGGCGGCTATAAGGTCTCCGGCGGCCTGCACGGCGTGGGCGCGTCCGTCGTGAACGCGCTTTCCGAGTGGCTGGAGGTCGAGGTTTACCACGAGGGCACGACGTATTACCAGAAGTTTGAGCGCGGCCATGCCGTCACCGAGCTGATGGAAAAATGCGCCACGGACCGCACCGGTACCCGCGTGCGCTTCAAGCCCGACCCGGAGATCTTCCGCGAGAGCACGGTGTTTGATTTCGAGACGCTGCAAACGCGTCTGCGCGAGCAGGCGTTTCTGAACGCGGGCGTCAATATCTGCCTGTCCGACAAGCGCAATCCCGCGGAGCCGGTGGAGGACAGCTTCTGCTATCACGGCGGCATTTCGAGCTTTGTGGAGTACATCAACAAGAAGCGCGCCGTCGAGCTGATCCACCCGGACGTGATGTATTTCTCCTGCGCGGCGGCGGACGGCAACTCCACCGCCGAGGTCGCCATGCAGTACACAGACTCTTACACGGAGCTGATGCTGAGCTTTGCGAACAACATCCACACCACGGACGGCGGCACGCACGAGGAGGGCTTCAAGCGCGCCCTCACGCGCGTCATGAACGACTACGCGAGAAAATATAATATCCTCAAGGACAACGACAAGAACCTCTCCGGCGACGACGTGCGCGAGGGATTGACGGTGATCATCAGCGTCAAGCTCAAGGACGCGCAGTTTGAGAGCCAGACGAAGGGCCGTCTCGGCAACACGGAGATGGGAACGCTCGTCAACGGCCTGATCGGCGATAAGTTCGCGGCGTATCTGGAGGAAAACCCGGCCACGGCCCGCGCGATCTTCGACAAGGCGCTGGCGGCGGCCCGCGCGAGGGAAGCGGCCCGCAAGGCGCGCGAGCTGGTGCGGCGCAAGTCCGTGCTGGAAAACGCCGCCCTGCCCGGCAAGCTGGCGGACTGCCAGAGCCGTGATCCCGAGGAAACCGAAATTTACATCGTCGAGGGCGATTCCGCAGGAGGCTCCGCCAAGGGCGGACGCGACCGCAAGTTCCAGGCGATCCTCCCCCTGTGGGGCAAGATGCTGAACGTGGAGAAGGCGCGGCTCGACAAAGTATACGGCAATGAAAAGCTGATGCCGGTGGTCACGGCGCTCGGCTGCGGCATTGGGGACGAATTCGATCTCTCGAAGCTGCGCTACGGCAAGATCATCATCATGGCGGATGCCGACGTCGACGGTTCGCACATCCGCACGCTGCTTCTGACGTTCTTCTTCCGCTTCATGAAGCCGCTTGTCGAGGAGGGCCACATCTATCTGGCCCAGCCGCCGCTGTTCCGCATCACAAAGGGCAACAAGCACCACTATGCCTACACCGACGGCGAGCGCGACCGCATCATGGAAGAGCTGGGCGGCCAGGGGTACGAAATCCAGCGCTACAAGGGCCTTGGTGAGATGGACGCCGAGCAGCTGTGGGAGACGACCATGAACCCCGAGACGCGGATCATGCTCCGTGTGGAGGTCGAGGACGCCGCCGCCGCGGACGAAGCGTTCACCGTGCTGATGGGCGACAAGGTGGAGCCGCGCCGCGAATTCATTGAGAAGAACGCGCGCTACGCCGAGCTGGACGTCTGACGGCGGAATGCCTACCGATGGAGAAAATCCCTCAAAATACAAATAAGGAGATACACATACATGGACGAATTGCGACAGGAACGGGAAGAGGAACAGTCTCCGAAGCCGCCGTCGGCGGCGGAAACGGAGCCGGAGGAAAAACGGGACGACAACGAGGAAGGCGTGGAATGGGACGGCAGTGAGGCGGAGCTGGTGCTGGACGACGACGCGGCGGACTACGAGGAGCCGCAGACGGGCATCAAGCTTTCCTACACGCTGCGCGAAAAGGAAGTGTTCCGCGCGCTGGAGAAGTCCGGCTTTTCCAAGACGCTGGGCAAGCGCGCTCTCGTGGAGGGCGTGATCCTCGCGCTGCTGGCGGTGTTTTTCTTCGTGACCTATGCGCGCATGGGCGGGACGATGAACCTCTTTTTCGGGGGGATCGCCGTGCTGGCCCTGGCGGCGGTCGCCCTTCTGCCGTATCTTGGGCGCAAAAAGCGTGCGCGGGATATCTGCCGCGACCAGCGCCTTTCGCATATTGAGATGGAGATTTACCCGGATTCCATCCAGATTGGCCACGGGGAGGGCGAATGGGAGATCCCGCTTGACGGGAGCTGCCGCCGCGACGAGCACCATAATCTCCTGCTCTTCTTCCCCGCCGGCAAGCGTCATATGGTCATTTTACCCCTGCGCTGCATTGAGCCGGGCGTGCTGCCCGAGGTGCAGGCCATGATTGTCTCCGGCACACACCGGGGAGACGAGCTGTAAGAGCGGGACAACACAGATACCATCGATCGAAAGGGGGAAAAGGGATGCTGTTCCTTCCAAACGAGGACGCCGTTCTTACGCTCAAGCAGCAGCTTTCCGCGCAGGACTATGCCGCGGGCTGTCAGGTGCTGGAGCAGGCGAATTCCCCCACCGCGAAACCGTCGGTTCGCGCGGCGGCGTGCGCGGCGGGAGCGGCGCTTTCCGCGTCCACGGCTCCCCTTTCCCTGCGGGAATACGGGACGATGTGGATTCCCCTGCTGTTTATGGCGCTGTTTGCCGCGATCGCCGTCTGGGCGCTGCTGTTCGAGCCGCAGAAAAAGTGGGAGGAAAAGCTGCGGGAATTTGCCGGGACACCCCTTCTCGGGCTGGAAACGGAGATCGCCGTGTACCGCGATTTTTTCCTGATGAAAAACCAGTATGAGCAGTGGCAGGAATACTGGACGGAATTTTCCTCCTGCCTGGAAACCGATCGCTTTGTGGCGGCCGCGGGAACCGGCGGGCGGCGCTTTCTGATCTGCAAGGACAGCCTTTCCGAGACGGAGCGGGCGGCTCTCTCGCAGGCCATGCAGAACACCTTCGCCTTTTCGTACCGCCGTTCCCGGACGAAGGGAGGAAAACCGCATGGCTGATACAGACCATCCGGACGTGTGCGCCAGCTTTCTGGTCACGCGGGAGGATTACGCCGATTACCGCGCGGCGGCGGGCAAATCCGCCATCAGCCCGGGGGAATTTCTCTTTGTGCGTCTCGCGGGAGCGGCGCTGCTGTTGTGCTGCTTTGTCTTTCTTCTGGTGCTGGGGGATGACTGGCAGCGGTTCGCGCTGGACGCGCTGCTCGGGATCTGCGGGCTGTTCCTGATAGGCTGGAAAAGCATGCTCCCGCTCTGGCTCAGGGCGCGCGCGGGCAAATTTTATGATGAAAATAACCGCCTTGTCGAGGCGTACACCGTGACGGTGAGCGGCGAAGGGATCGCCGTGGAAAAGCCGCGCTACGAAGCGCAGCTTCCGTATGCGATGATCGCCGGGGCGTATGAAGATAAAAAGATCTTTTTCTTTTCTCTGGGGGCGGGCCGCTCGTGCTTTCTGCCCAAGCGCTGCCTGACGGAGGAAGAATGTTCGAGGATACGAAAATACCTGTCTCTTGCCTTGCAGGAGAAATTTCAGCAGGAGGGTGCCCAGATCAATGGATGAAAAAATGGAAAACGGCAGAGTTGTCAACGTAGACCTGAAAAAGGAAATTGAAAAATCCTTTCTGGCCTACTCCATGTCGGTCATTGTGCAGCGTGCGCTGCCCGACGTGCGCGACGGGCTCAAGCCGGTGCACAGAAGAATCCTCTACACCATGTATGAGAATAACCTCTCGCCCAGCAAGCCCTACCGCAAGTGCGCGGATACCGTGGGCAGCGTGCTGGGGCGCTACCATCCGCACGGCGACGCGTCCGTTTACGACGCCCTTGTGCGTCTCGCGCAGGATTTCTCCATGCGCTATATGCTCGTTGACGGCCACGGAAACTTCGGCTCCGTCGACGGTGACCCTCCGGCTGCCTATCGTTACACCGAGAGCCGCATGAGCCGTCTGGCCGTTGAGATGCTTCAGGACATCGACAAGGAAACCGTCGATTTCATCCCGAACTACGACGACCGCCTCAAGGAGCCGACAGCCCTCCCCTCCCATTTCCCGAACCTGCTCGTAAACGGTTCGACGGGTATCGCCGTCGGCATGGCCACGAACATCCCCCCGCACAACATGAACGAGGTCATCGACGGCATGTGCTGCCTGATCGATAACCCGGACGCCGGCCTGGATGAGCTGATGGAGCACATCAAGGGACCCGATTTCCCGACGGGCGGCATCGTCATGGGACGCTCCGGCATCCGCGCCGCTTACGCGACGGGCCGCGGCCGCATCACCGTGCGCGCCCGCGCCGAGATCGAGGAGGAGAAAAACGGCCGCTTCAACATCATCGTCACCGAGCTGCCGTATCAGGTGAACAAGGCGCGCCTGATCGAGAATATTGCCGATCTCGTCAAGGAAAAGCGCATTGAAGGCATTTCCAACATCGACGATCACTCCGACCGCGACGGCATGATGATCGTCATCACCGTCAAGCGCGACGCCTCCCCGCAGATCGTGCTCAACCAGCTGTACAGCTTCACGCAGATGCAGACGACCTTCGGCGTGATCATGCTCGCGATCGTGAACGGCGAGCCGAAAACGCTGACGCTGCGCGACATGCTCCAGCATTACATTGACTTCCAGGTGGACGTGGTGACGCGCCGCACGCAGTTCGATCTCAAAAAGGCCGAGGAGCGCGCCCACATCCTGGAGGGTCTCAAGATCGCCGTCGACAACATCGACGAGGTGATCGCGATCATCCGTTCCAGCCCCGACCGCGCCACGGCAAAGATCCGCCTGTGCGAGCGCTTTGGGCTGGACGATCCGCAGGCGCAGGCCATCGTGCAGATGACGCTCGGCGCGCTGACGAACACCGATCGCCTGAAGCTCGAGGAGGAGCTGGCCGCCATCGAGGCGAAGGTGGCCGATTTCCGCGACATTCTCGCGAACAAATCCCGCCTGATGGGCATTATCAAGGACGAGGCGCAGGAGATCAAGAAAAAGTACGGCGACGAGCGCCGCACCGAGATCGCGACGATCAGCGGCGAGGTGGATATCGAGGATCTGATCCCGCGCGAGGAATGTGTCCTCACCATGACGAATTTCGGCTACGTCAAGCGCCAGCCGACGGACACCTACCACATCCAGCGGCGCGGCGGCAAGGGCATTTCCGGCATGAGCCGCCGCGAGGAGGACGCTGCCGCCGAGATGTTCGTGATCGGGTCGCATGATTACGTCATGTTCTTCACGAACCTGGGCCGTGTCTACCGGCTCAAGTGCTACGAGATCCCGGAGGGATCGCGCACCAGCAAGGGCATGAACATCGCGAACCTGCTGCCCCTCTCCCCCGACGAGAAGGTTTCCTCCCTGATCCGTGTGCCGGAGTTCGACGAAACGAGCTATCTTGTGATGGTCACGAAGAACGGCGTCATCAAGCGCACGGAGCTTTCCGCTTACAACACCGCCAGAAAGGGCGGCGTGATTGCGCTCTCCCTCGACGAGGGCGACGAGCTGGCCTGGGTGCGTCTCACGGACGGCGAGACCCAGCTGGTGGTCGGCACGAAAAAGGGCATGGCGATCCGCTTTGACGAGCGCGACGTGCGCCCCATGGGCCGTACCGCGCGCGGTGTGAAGGCGCTGACGCTCCGCGAGGGCGACTGCGTGGTGGGCATGAGCACCATCCGTGCCGACGCGTTGCTGCTCACCGTCTCCGAGACGGGCTATGGCCGCCTGTCGCCGCTCTCTGACTATCGTGTGCAGTCCAGAGGCGGCAAGGGCCTGCTCAATTACCATGTGGAGAAATACGGCGACGTTGCGGCCATCAAGGTGGTGGATCTCAGCGACGACGTGATCCTGATTTCGTCCGACGGTATTCTGATCCGCATCCCGGCGGACAGCATCCGCGTCTGCGCGCGGCCGAGCAAGGGCGTGCGCGTCATGCGTGTGACGGAGGGCAACCGCGTGGTGACGCTGGCCCGCACCGCCCATGAGGAGGACGAGGAAGCCGACGAGCTTCCGGAGGACGACGGCGAGCCCGAGCTGACCGAGGAGGAGCTGGCCGCCGACCGTCTGGCCGACGAGGAGCCGGACGAACCGGTTGTGGATGACGATCCGGGCGAGGAAGAACCCGAAACCGACGAAGAAACAGAAGAATAACGTGAGGAAAGGAAGGCTGCGATGAGACAGCTTGCAATTTTACTTTTGGCCGTTCTGACAGCGGCCTCCTGCCTGTTGTTTGCCGCCTGCGGCGAGCGCGGGGAGACGGCTTCCGCCGTGTCCGCCGTGTCGTCCGCCGCATCGGCAGTGTCCTCCGGGGAAACCGATCCCACGGCTCCCACGGAGGAGGACGCCGGGATAACGGCGGGAAACGGCGAGGATCTGAATAATCCCGAGGAGGGCGAAGGCGCGGGCCTTGTGATCCCGATCGAGACGGACAGCCCGGAGTTTGACGCCAAATTTAAGGATAATCCGATCGACGCGGCCTATGTGGCCGAGAGCGCGGATCTCGTCTCCACCATTGAGATCGTGGAAGCCTGCGAGCGGTATGCCGCCCTGTGGGAGAAGGAGATCGAGGTGGGCATGGAGAAGCTTTTGAGCCTTGCCACAGACGACAGGGAGCAGTACCAGAAGGAGCAGGAGGACTGGGAGACAGGGCGTGACGCCAATCTCAAGGCCCTCACGGAGCAGGCCGGAGAAGGCTCGCTCGGGCAGATCGAGGCGGCGGGAAACCGCATGGACTTTTTCCGCGCCCGGGCCAACGCCGTCCTGCGGGAATTGTACAGCTACGATCCGGATTTTACCTATGCGTATGATTCCGACGATTCCTCCGCCGTGAGCGCGGCGGGCTGACAAGGGAGGAAACACACCATGAAGCTGACGGAAAAAAGACTGTCCGGCAAGGAGCTGTACCATGGGAAGATCATCCGTGTGCAGCTTGACGAGGTGGAACTGGAAAACGGCGCAAAGGCCATGCGCGAGGTGGTGCGCCACCCCGGCGGCGTGTGCGCCGCGATCCTGACGGAGAAGGACGAGCTGCTGTTTGTCCGGCAGTTCCGCTATCCCTATGCGCAGGTGGTGCTGGAATGTCCCGCCGGGAAGCTGGAGCCGGGCGAGGATCCGGACGAAGCGATCCAGCGTGAGCAGAAGGAGGAAACCGGCACCACAAGCAGCTGTTACATCAAATTGGGAGAGCTCTACCCCACCCCCGGCTACTGCGATGAGATCCTGCATCTGTACGCCTGCCGGGTGGAGTCCTACGGTGACCTGAACCCGGATGAGGACGAGTTCCTGGAGGTGGAGCGCATCCCCCTGCAAAAGGCCGTGGAGATGGCGGAAAACGGCGAACTGCTCGACGCGAAAACGCAGGTACTGGTCCTGCGCGCCGCCCGTCTGGTGGAGCAGGGAAAGCTGTAAAAAACGGCGCGGAAAAGCTGTGATTTTGCGGACGCTTTTCCGGCCAGCCTGCTATTTGCCTGAGGATATTGCGAGTTGTCCAGGCTCTGAACAGCAGGTTCAGGGCTGGAAATACAATTTAAGAGAAATGAGGAAAAACACATGAAGTCACACCAGTTTCAAATCGGATCGGAGTCCTATACCGTGGAGTGGTCCTCCTACAAGGTGAAGATCAACGGTACGGTCTACAAGATCCGGAATCTGCCGATCCGCCGCGCGCTGTGGATTCCCATGGAAATCACCCTGCCGATCCCAAACGCCGACGTGAAGCTTATCTCCGGCATGGTTTCGATGCAGCTTGTGGTCAACGGTGTAAACGTCCAGACCGGCAAGCCCTATGAGCCGATCGGCAAGATCCCGGCATGGGCGTATGTGGCGATGGTGCTGGATCTCACCCTGATTCTGAATGGCGCAATTGGTGCGCTGTTTGCCGTTATCGGCATTTTCATGACCGCCCGTTTGACCGCTTCCAGCCAGATGAAAAATGCGTCGAAGATTGTGATTTCGTTTGGCTATCCGATCCTGGTGTGGGTGTTCCTGTTCCTGTTCTTCTTTGTGGCGGGAATGGCGGCGACAGCCGCTTCTATGGGAGTTCTTGGCTGAGTTTTACCCTGAAATGGAGGAAAGTTGTATGGAGCAGGCAACCCCGAACAAGCTTTTGAAAATCGGCTCGATCCTTTTTATTGTCGGCGGCCTGATCGGCGGTCTGGTGCCGATTATCCAGACCCTGAGCACGATGGGCACCGCGGATGACATTACCTCGATGTATGGTTCCCCGGACATGTTTGATCAGATGATTTTGCAGGAGTCCGACGGCATGATCACCGGCGATCAGCTCCTCGGGATCTTTTTCGGCATGGTGATCGGCATCGCTGTCCTGTACGGCATTATGATGCTGATCCATGTCTTTGTGGGAATTTTTGGCCTTTCCCGCGCCTCCCGCCCGGATCGTGTTGGTTTCTTCACCGCTTGGGGCGTGGTGCTTCTGGTGTTTGGCATTTTGAATGTTTTGCTGTCCGGCGTGGTCAGTCTGAATGCTCTGGCCGGTGCGATCAGCGGCGTGGCCGCTCCCATTCTTTTCCTCGTCGGCGCGTCCCAGGTGAAGAAGGCAGGAAATCAGTAAATCTCAGCGGTGAATCGGAGCAAAACTTGAAGTTTTCGTTGAGGCCCTCTTGCGACATGGATCACAAGAGGGCCTCATTTTTATTCCGCGCTGCTTTTATAGAGAAAATGAAAAGCGTCATGCGGTGTATCGTGTTAACACAGCGAAAAAATAGTTCTCTTTTTCTGCATAGCATACGAAAGCATCCTGACTGCTCCACCATAAGATCGGGTAACATAAGAAATCAGATAGTCACAGTGATCGATCATCCAGCGGTTTCGGTAGATAATAGCGTACTTGGGAGGTACATTCTCTAGTCCCTCGGGATACAAAGTGTCTTTTGAAAGTTCTTCCCTTGTATGTGGGAGATAAGCCAGAACAATTGCAATTTGAATCCATGGATAGCTTTGCTGAAGCTTATACAGAGATTTTCTTGCCATACGGTCAAAATTTCCCTCGTTGCCGACATAGAATTGCTGAACCTGTTCTTGTGTGATGAGATACTGAATTTTTTGTTCCAGCGAAAGCAAAATGCTCTCCGGTGTATCTCGATGTCCACAGAAGCAGCATGCTTTTTTCATATTTTCCTCCTGTTTTATATCTATAATAGATATTTAATATCTATTATATGTTTTTTAAACCCTAAATTCCACATAAAATCAAAAAATAAAATATAAAATATCTAAACTTGATTT
>HHCFC01400__coassemble_1328_pt1 | contig 31465 bp, 35 predicted proteins | sample HHCFC01400__metabat2_high_PE_024 | metagenome-assembled genome bin HHCFC01400
GTAGCACAGCCCTTGGAGAGGGGCTTTAATAACTACTACTCTATAATACAAGGAGCATACAAAATATGGAACCTCTTCCCCGCACAGGACGCGGGCTGAACGCCAATCAACTCAAACTGATCGCCGTTGCCGCGATGGTTGTGGACCACTGTACCGCCTTTCTGTTCCCTCTCGTCCCGGAAGCATGGCTGCTGCGCCTGATCGGAAGGCTGACCGCGCCCATCATGTGCTTTTTCATCGCGGAGGGATTTGCCCACACCTCCAACCTCCGCCGGTATCTGGGACGGCTCCTTCTGGCTGCTCTTGTTTCCCACGTCCCGTTTGTATTGTGTCATGGAGGCCTGTCATCCTTTTGGAATACCTCAAGCGTGATGTGGACGCTCTTTCTCGGGTTGGCGGCACTGGCCTTCTCCGCCAACCCACGGTATCCGGTCTGGCTGAAATGCATTGTGGTGCTTGCCTGCTGCGCTCTGGCCTGGCGTTCGGATTGGAGCTGGTACGCTATTTTGTGGATTCTGGGGTTCGGCCTGTTCCGCCAGGATCGAAAACGCGCCTTTGCCGTTTTTGCGGCGGTCGGCGCCTGCTACGCGGTAAAGGGGCTGGCAGTTCCCAGCCTGTTCACCATCAGCTATTTTGGGGTTTTCCTCGCCATCCCTCTGCTGCTTCTGTATAACGGGACACACGGCACGCGGAGCCGGGCGCTGCAATATGGGTTTTACTGGTTTTACCCCGCGCATCTGCTGGTGATCTGGTGGATTTCGCTTCTTCTACAAACTCCATAACAAACATATGACAAGACAAACGGGATCGCCGCGCTCTGAAAAAACGCGGCGATCCCGTTTTTGGGGTTTGCTTAATCCAAATGAAACACCGGCTGCAAATCGATGCTGACCGGGCTGTTGTCGGGGTTGGTCTCCATGATATCCGCCATATAGTCCCACCATTTCCGGCAGATGGCCGTTTGCGCGGACGCGTTCCACTTCTCCTCATCCTCGATCTCCAGATAGCCGAACAGCGTCAGCGTCTCTCTGTCCAGAAAAATGCTGTAGTTGTGTCCGCCATACTCATGGATCATCTCCCGCATTTCCGGCCAAAGCTGATTATGGCGCTTCTCATACTCCTCCTCAAAACCGGGATACAGCTTCATTTTAAAACCTTTGCGAATCATAGGCAGTTCCTTTCTTTGTTCCATGTCTGTTCAGCGAAGTGTCAGGCATTTTTTCGGGCAAGCGGAAACACACACGCCGCACCCGACACAAGCCTGCTCGTCAAGCGACCACGTCTTGGCCGCGCGATCAACGGAAATGGCTCCCTGCGGACATTTTTTCGCACAGAGAGTACAATACACGCAGGCGGAGCTGTCGTTGACCGGCTTTCCCTCCGGCTGCGCAGGGGCCGGGGCAGGCTGCTGGGAAGATTCCGCCTTCTGACTGGAAGGCGGGAAACCGGGACGCGTAAACGTCTCGCTCCATTTTTCCGGCCCCGGTTCAATATAGCCGAGAGCCATGCGCAAACATTTTTTCGGGCAGACATTCACACAGCTGCCGCACTGTACGCAGTCAAAGCGGTGGATCGTCCAGGTTCCGGCGGTGCGGCTTGTCTGAATCGCGCCCGGAGGGCAGGAGCGGGCGCACAGGCCGCAGCTGATGCAGTCCGCAATCGCAATCTGAATATGGCCGCGCATCCGCTCCGGATAGACGGCAGGCTCAAACGGATATCCCGTCGTTACCGGCTTGGAAAACAGATTTTTCAGCGCCGTATGCGCAAAGGGCAAAAATCGGATATTCGCCATCTCCGTCACCTCTCCGTACAGCTGATGCAGGGATCAATCGTGAGAATCAAAAGTGGTACATCGGCAAGCTGACAGCCCTTGAGCAGCTCCAGCATAGGCGGGATGTTGCTTGTCGTGGGGGTCCGCAGACGGAACCGATCGAGGAATTTTGTCCCGTTTGCACGGACGTAGTAGACAGCTTCTCCGCGCGGCTGCTCGATCCGCATGAAATACTCCCCGTCCGGATTCCCCTTCACCGGCACGGCGATGGGGCCGTTCGGCAGCTTGGCTACCGCCTGCCGGATCAGGTGGAACGACTGGAAAATCTCCTGCAATCGCAGTTCACAGCGCGCGTAGGAATCGCCGTCTGTCAGAACGATTGGCTCAAAAGCCAACTCTCCATATGCCGCATAGCCCAGCTTTCTCGCATCGTAGGGCACGCCGGAAGCTCGCAGCATCGGACCGACCGCACCAAGCTGCACCGCGTCCTCGGGCTTGAGCACACCAAGGCCATGCAGCCTTGTCCCCACCGTATATTCCCGCAGAAAAGCGTCGGAGACGGGACGCAGATCCTGTTCCATCTCGTCGATCGTTTGCAGCAGCTGGTGCAGCATGTACGCATCCACATCCTTGAGCACGCCGCCCGGCGTGTTGACGGAAAAGATCACGCGTCCGCCTGTCGTCAGATCAAACATATCGAGGATTTTTTCCCGCAGACGCCAGGACTGCATAAACAGGCTCTCGAAGCCGAGCGCGTCCGCCAAAAGCCCCAGCCACAAAAGGTGGCTGTGAACCCGGCTCATCTCCATCCAGATGGTGCGCAGGTATTTGGCACGCGGCGGCACGTCAACATGCATCACGCGCTCCACCGCTTCACAATAGCCCATGCCGTGACCAAAGCTGCAAATTCCGCAGACACGCTCCGCAATATAGACATACTCTTTATAATCCTTCGTCTCCACCAGCTTTTCGAGTCCGCGGTGCACAAAGCCAATGCTCGGTACCGCGCCGACCACCACCTCATCCTCGAGAACCAGGTCCAGGTGAACCGGCTCGGGAAGAACCGGGTGCTGGGGGCCAAAGGGAACAATGCTTCTCTTTGCCATCCACTCTCACCCCTTTTCCTTGAACGGCGTCTCCCGATCGATGCGGTACAGACGGCTGTTATAATCGTGCTCGATATTCTGGATCTTCACGCCGAACAGCTCGGCGGTTTCGTTTTCCTGCAAGAACGCACACGGATACATCTGCGTAATGCTCGGAACAGGAGTGTCCTCATCCACAACGAGGCGAAGCGTCCACATATCCAGTTCCCGCGCAAAGCAATAGCTCAGCTCATACTGTGCCGGCAGACGGGAGGCGCAGATCTGCACCAAACGCATTTTATCCATTTTGAACTGGATGACAGTGGAGAGGAATTGATCCATTTCAATCGGGATGATCTCATTGATCGGCTCCACGGACGATCCCTCCTTCCTGTGCAGCGCTGCGGCGCTGGGCCGCATAGTCCGCGCGCTTCTGCTCCAGCAGCGCAAGGGCCTTCACAACCCCGTCGATAATGGCCTGCGGCCTGGCCGCGCATCCCGGAACATAGATATCCACCGGAATCACCGTATCCACACCGCCCTTGATGTTATAACAGGTCTTAAAAATACCGCCGGTACACGCGCAAATGCCCACCGCCACGACGACCTTTGGATTCGGCATCTGGCTGTATATCTGCTTGACCACGCTCTCGCTCTGGCTGTTGATGCCGCCCGTAATGAGCAGGATATCAGCCTGGAACGGATCGCCTGTATTGATAATGCCAAAGCGCTCAATATCATAAACCGGTGTGGTACAGGCCAGCACCTCAATATCACAGCCGTTGCAGCTGCTCCCGTCATAGTGAAGCAGCCAGGGAGATTTTGCAAGCTTTCCCATGTAACCGCCCCCTTAATGAATCAGCATGAGAATCAGCAGGTTCAGCCCGCCGCAGAGAAGCGTGACAATCCAGCAGCTGTTGAGCAGGGTTTTCCACTTCACGCGGGCGCAGACGTTATCCCACAGAATCTCCAGAAAATAGACGAACAGGCAGACAACGATCGCAAGCGGCCAGCTCCACCAGTTTTCGTTGAGGAAAAACAGGGCCACCAGGCCGAGCATCAGGATCATCTCATAATACTCCGCAACGTTCATAATGGCAAAGGTTGGCCCCGCCATCTCGGTTGTGATGCCTTTGACCATCTCCTGGTGCGCATGGTGGCTGGTGGAGAGATCAAACGGAGATTTGCGCAGTTTGATCGCCGTAATGAAGAAGAACCCCATCAGCATCCCAGGCAGAAACAGCACCGCGCTGTACGGCATGGTGATGATCGTTCCCACATGGAAGGAACCCGTTGCGAGATAAAAACCGACAGCCATGAGAAGCGTGAGCGGCTCATAGGCCATCATCTGGATCATCTCACGCCCCGCGCCAAGCGTGGAAAACGGCGAAGAATCGCTCGAAGCCGCCATGATAAGGAACATGTCCGCCGTGGTCAAAACAAACAGGCACATCAGGATATCCGCTCCGGCGAACAGCATACAGCCTGCCACAGCAAGGAAAATCAGGTAACTCAGATTCAGAAGGAGCTGCACACTGTTGACGGCAAACATCTGCTTGGTGAACAGCTTCTGCAAGTCATAGAAGGGCTGAAGCAGCGGCGGGCCTTTGCGGCCCTGCATGCGGGCGCTGAGGATGCGATCCACACCGTCCAGAAGGCCGCCCAGGAAGGGAGCAAACAGCAGATACGCGACAACGGAAACCACCTGTATCATACGGCACCTCCCACAATCAGGCAAAGCATCACGATGAGCAGACCCGAGGAGAAGATCACCGACGGGCGCATCAGGCGGCGCATACCGAACTCAAAGCGCAGATACCAGTTGGAGAGATAGAGGTGCTCCGGCTCCCCGTAGCTGTTGACAAAATAGGTGTTGTCCCCCATATTCGCGCCGCCCATATAGATCGGAACGTACACGCGGCGCGCCGACCGTGTGACGAGGAACATCATGGTAGGTACAAAGAGAACGGAGATCAGCATAACCGCCATGGTGGTCAGGACGCTCATGGACAGCACCTCATGCGCGGAACCGAAGATTTGCAGCACAATCGGCGTCACCACCTGACGTTCCATCAGCGGGAACAGCAGGCACAGCAGCACCACACAGACCGAATGGATGAACATGGAAATGTATTGATCCGTTTTGGTGATGTCTTTGGCCTCCGCTTTGGTATGGTGAATCGAGATCAGCTTTGCCAGCCATTTGGTCCAGTAGAGCATTGTTGTGGCGCTGCCGTAGGCGAGAAACAGCACAAGCAGCACGTCGCCCGCGTCGACAAACGCTTTGAGCGCCACCCATTTGGAGATCAGCATGCCGAACGGGGCAAGATACATGCCCGCAATCCCGATTCCCATGATGTACGTCAGCTTCGGCAGGCGCAGGATCAGGCCGTGCATATCTTCAATGTCACGCGACCCAAGGATATTTTCGATGGAACCGACCGCCTGGAACAGCATGGATTTGCTGACGGCGTGAAAGATCATCAGAAGGACGGCCGCCCAGATCGTCTCCTCCTTGCCGATTCCGGCACAGGCGACGATCAGACCGAGATTGGAGATCGTGGAGAAGGCCAGCACCTTTTTGCCGTCGTTCTGCGCGATCGCCATCATGCTGCATGCGATAAAGGTAAAGCCTCCGATCAGGGAAACCATCGTGCCGCCCATCGTTCCCGCCATTGCGGGGGAAAGGCGGATCAGCAGATACACGCCCGCCTTGACCATCGTGGCGCTGTGCAGCAGAGCGCTTGACGGCGTGGGAGCCACCATCGCGCCGAGCAGCCAGGAGGAAAACGGCAGCTGAGCCGATTTCGTCAGCCCAGCGAGAGCCAGCAGCGCAATCGGGATCGGCGCGCCGATCCGCACAACCTCCTCCAGCTGAACTGTGCCGAGCGTTGCCGCCGAAACGGCAATCGCGACAGCAAAGCCCAGGCCGCCCAGAAGGTTCATCCACAGCGCGCGGAAGCTGTTTTGCACCGCTTCCTCTGTGCGGGTGTAACCAATCAGCAGGAAGGAAATAACGCTGGTGATCTCCCAGAAGAAATACATCCAAACCAGATTTCCGGACAGGACAAGACCGAACATCGCACCCAGAAACAGAAACAGCATGGAGAGGAAAAAGCCGGTGCGGTTCCGGTATTCTGTATGATGATGGTGGTACGCCTTCATATAGCCGACCGCGTAAATACAGATCAGCCCGCCGACAAAAGCCGCTATCACCGTCATCAGCATCGAAAGGCCGTCCACCTGCATGTGGCTTGCAGGCTCAACCGGGAAATTTGTCTCTGCCCAGATCATCACCGCCGTCTGCCCGACCGAGAGCAGAATCACCGGGTACTTGCGGTGTATGATGCTCAGATAGACAATCAGCGCCATAAGCAGAAGCTCCCCGCCGAGCATCAGATGATCGATCAGTTCCGTTTCCTCATAAAAGCTCATAACCGCGCCGCCGGACAGCAGCCACTGGGTCAGCAGCACAACGGACAGCACCATAACGCCGCCCGCTCCTACATAGACAAGAGGGCCCCGGACACGCTCCGATTTGAGGAAGGGGATCAACACCGCGATGAGTACGGGCCAGCCAATGAGAAAAGGAATCACACCCATAACCATCCTCCTTCTTTGTCCCAAACGGATGGATAATCGCAGAAAAGCCCCCGTTCCGGTCTGGTCCGGCGGGGCTTTTCACGTCTCCGGGTGGGACACTGTCAATGTGTAAAGTAATTTCATTATAGTCCTAACTTTTTTGTTTTACAAGATCGTTTCTTGGCAATTATTTTCTTTTTCTGCAATTTTCTTCTGTCTTTCTTATGGATTTCGTATGGAATTCCACGCCGGAGCGTGCTACAATAGGTTCTGCAACAGAAGGCGGAAACCACCTGCCCGCCCGATGAAAGGAGAGGATTCCTGTGCATGAACTGGCTGTTACGCAGGACATTTTGGAAATTTCGCTCAAGGCCGCACAGGAGCAGGGCGCGTCCCGGATCCGCGCCATCCGTCTCAGCATCGGCCCTTTCTGTGGTATTGTTCCAGAATGCATCCAGATCTATCTGGATGTGCTCGCCAAAGGAACCGCCGCCGAGGGCGCGAAGATAGAAGCCACGCTGCTTCCCCTGCGCGTACGGTGCCGCGACTGCGGCAGAGAAAGCGAAATCTCCCGCACCCATATCGCATGCCCGTCCTGCGGGAGCCTGCGGCTGGAACGTCTGTCCGGAAGGGAATTTACAGTGGAAAGTCTGGAGGTCGATTAAGCCATGGAAATCAAAGTGATGCATCAGGTGATGGAGTGGAATCAGGACGTGAGCGCGCAGGTGCGCGCCCTGCTGCGGGAAAAGCGAGTCTGCCTGATCAACGTTATGGGCAGCCCCGGCACGGGAAAGACAAGCCTTATCACCTCCCTGATCGCACAGCTTCGCAATGAATTTTCCATTGGTGTGATCGAAGGAGATATCACGGGGCAGATTGACGCGGAGAAAATTGCCGCCCTGCACATTCCCGCCGTCCAGCTCAACACGGACGGCGCCTGTCATATCGAGGCCATGAGTATTCAGAACATCCTTCCTCATTTTGATTTGGACGCTCTGGACGTGCTGTTTGTGGAAAACATCGGCAACCTCGTCTGCCCCGCCGAATTTGATATCGGGGAAAACTTCCGGATCACCGTTTTAAGCATCCCGGAAGGCGACGATAAGGTGAAAAAATATCCGCTTATGTTCACGGACACCGACTGCCTGGTGCTCAGCAAGTGCGACATGCTGCCGTATTTTGATTTTAACACCAAAACCGTGCGCGAAGATTACCGGGGCGTGAACCCGGAAGGGCCGCTGTTCCTCCTCTCCAACCGCACCGGGGACGGCGTGGCGGAGCTGGCCGAGCATCTGCGCGATCGCATCCGCCGGGAGCTGGCATGAGCGAGATTGCCCGGCTGCGCCTGACGGTTTCCGGGATTGTGCAGGGCGTCGGCTTTCGCCCTTTCCTGCACCGGCTGGCAAACCGGCTGGGGCTTTGCGGCTGGGTGCGCAACACTGCCGCGGGCGTGGAACTGGAGCTGGAGGGCAGTGAGGATGCGCTTCAGGCGTTTCAAAGAACGCTGCGGGATTCCCCACCGCCGCTGGCTGTGATCGAGGAAATCCGGTGTGAAGCGTTGGATGGGACGCGCGGTGACACAACGTTTTCCATTCTGCCGAGCGAAGCGGGAGAGGGCGCGACGCTCGTCTCCCCCGATCTTGCTCCCTGTCCCGCCTGTCTGTCCGAGCTCACCGATCCCCACGATCGGCGGCACCGCTATCCCTTTCTGAACTGCACCGACTGCGGGCCGCGCTTTTCGATTCTCCGCGATCTCCCCTACGACCGATCGCGCACGTCCATGGCCGCGTTCCCGATGTGCTCCGACTGCGCGGCGGAATACGGCGATCTCACCTCCCGCCGCTACCACGCACAGCCGGACTGCTGTCCCGTCTGCGGGCCGCGCGCCTGGTTCTGCGAAGCGGATGGAGCAGAGCTTCCCGGCGACGCGGTGGCACTGGCCCAGCAATCGCTGGCAGCGGGAAAGCTGGTGGCGGTCAAGGGCAGCGGCGGAATCCACCTGGCCTGCGATGCACGGAACCAGGAAGCTGTCCGACGTCTGCGGGAGCGCAAGCACCGCCCGGGGAAACCGTTGGCTGTGATGTGCCGCGATACGGAGACAGCACGCCGGTTCTGCCGCATCTCAGCGGAAGAGCAGTCACTGCTCGAAAGCCCGCGCCGTCCGATTGTCTTGCTGAAAAAGCACCATCCAGACGATTTTCCGGAGTGGAGCGCAACCGGGACGATCGGCGTTTTTCTTCCCTATACTCCCCTGCATGTCCTCCTGCTCGACGGAAGCGCGGGAGGGCCGGACACGCTGATTTTCACAAGTGCCAACCGGCCCGGCGAGCCGGTGCTGATCGAAAACGAGGACGCTGTCGAAGCGCTCGCGGGAATCGCGGACGGCTATCTTCTGCACGATCGCCCCATCGTAAACCGCTGCGACGATTCCGTCCTGCGCCTTTGGCGCGGCTCGCCGGTCTTTTTCCGCCGCAGCCGCGGCTATGCTCCCCAGCCCGTCCTGCTGCCCTTTGACGCGACGGGCGTGATTGCGTTCGGTGCGGAGCAAAAAGCTTCCTTCGCAGCCGGGCGGGAACGGCATGCTTTTCTGAGCCAGCACATCGGAGATCTGAAAAATGCCGCCGTGCTGGATCATTACCACTCCGCTCTGGAAACGTACCTGCGCCTGTTCCGCATCCGGCCCACCGTCCTCGTCTGCGACCGGCATCCAGACTATTTTTCTGCGCGGGAAGCGCAGGAAACAGCGGAGCGTTTTTCCCTGCCGCTTCTCCGCGTGCAGCACCACTGGGCACATCTGTGCGCCTGCCTGGCGGACAACCGCTTCTCCGGCCCTGCGTTTGGGATTGTCTGGGATGGGACGGGGCTCGGCACAGATGGAAGTATCTGGGGCGGAGAGTTTCTGACCGGCGGCTTTGATGGCTTTGTGCGTATGGGGAGCCTGCGTCCTGTTTTGCTGCCGGGCGGGGACGCGGCGGTCCGCGAGATCGGGCGCATCGCCCTTTCCCTTCTGTGGGACGCTGGACTCTCGCCCGAAAACGCTCCTCTCCCCCCCGCCAAGCGGACGGCCCTCACAGCGATGCTGGAAAAAGGGATTGCGTGCCCCGCGGCAAGCAGTATCGGGCGGCTGTTCGACGGCGTTTATTCTCTGCTGACGGGAACACCGTCCGTTTCCTACGAGGGTGAGGGGGCTGTCCTGCTGGAAGCCATGCTTCGCCCCGATGTGCCGGGAACGCCGTACCCGCTGGCATTCTATGAGGAAGATGGCGTGCGCCGCTTTGATTTCCGGCCCATGCTCCGCGCCCTTGTCCGCGACCGGGACGCGGGACTGCCGCTTGCCGCGATCGCGCGAAGCTTTCATGAAACGCTGTGCGATCTGGCGCTGGCCCAGTACCGGGCGCTCAACCCCGATCGCCTTCCCGTCGCGCTGAGCGGCGGCGTTTTTCTCAATCAAGCCCTGTTGGATGGTATCACCGATCGGCTCACCGCCGCCGGGTATTCCGTCCTGACTCACCGCCGCGTTTCACCGGGCGACGAGGGTCTCTGCCTCGGACAGCTCGCCATTGCGGCATGGAAAAGGAGAAACAACCATGTGTTTGGCAGTTCCACTGAAAATCCAATCCATTGACGGCAAGGTGGCCGTCGGAGAAGCCGGAGGCCTCTCGCAGACGCTCCGCGTCGATTTCCTGCCCGATCTTCAGCCGGGCGACTATGTGATGGTCCACGCGGGCTTCGCGATCCAGAAGCTGACCGAGGAACAGGCTCGCGAAAATCTCGCCTGCATTCAGGAGGCTCTTGATGCGCTTTGATCGGGAATTCCGCCATCCGCAAGGGGTGGATCGCACCCTTGCCGCGCTGCGGGAAATCATCCGGGACACCGGGCCGATCCGCCTGATGGAAATCTGCGGCACGCATACCATGGCAATCGCGAAATCCGGGCTGCGTTCCCTGCTTCCGGATGGACTCTCCCTGATCTCCGGACCGGGCTGTCCCGTCTGCGTCACCCCAGCCGGAGCGATTGACGGAATCCTGCGCCTGTCCGAACAGCGCGGCGTTCTTCTTGCAAGCTACGGCGATTTGCTGCGCGTGCCGGGATCGGAACGCGGTGATTCCCTGCTGCGCCGCCGGGCGCTCGGCGCACCCATTCACACCGTCTATTCTCCGATGGAAGCGCTTTCCCTCGCACGGGAGCATCCGGACCGCGAGGTGATCTTTCTCGGCGTCGGCTTTGAGACGACGGCCCCCGGCACGGCGGCGTGCCTGCTGGAAGCACGGGAGCAGAACCTTTCCAATTTTTCCGTCCTGAGCCTGCTCAAGCGGACGGAGCCTGCTCTGCGCACGCTGATTGCCGATCCGGATTTTGCCGTGAACGGTTTTCTCTGCCCCGGCCACGTCGCCGCCATCACAGGGGCGCGGGCCTTCGCGTTCCTGCCGCAGCAATTCCATCTTCCCGCCGTAGTTAGCGGCTTTGAGCCGGGCGATCTGCTCTACTCGGTCTGGCGGCTCGCGGACATGCTGCGCCGAAACGAACCCGCTCTCGAAAACGAATACACCCGCGTGGTCACGGAGGAAGGAAACCCCGCCGCCCTGCGCGCGATGGATCAGGTTTTCACAACGGCACCGGCTGTCTGGCGCGGATTGGGAGAAATTCCGGACAGCGCTCTTGTGCCGCGCGCGGAATTCGCCCCGTGGGACGCATCCATGAAATTTGCGTTTTGTCCGTCCTCCGGCGCGGAATCACCCGGCTGCCGCTGCGGTGAGGTCATCCGCGGGAAAATCCGGCCGCAGGACTGCCCGCTCTTCGGCTGTGTCTGCACTCCCGCCGATCCGATCGGCCCGTGCATGGTATCGGGAGAAGGAGCCTGTGCGGCTGCTTACCGGTACCGCGATTGAAAAGGAGGCTGTCATGGAAGAAAGAATCACGCTGGATTACGGAAGCGGCGGTCTGCGCACTGCTGAACTCATCGACCACCTGCTCGTCCCTGCCTTTCAGAATGACGCGCTCGCGGCGCTGGGAGACGGAGCCGTCCTCCACAATACAGGTTCCCCCCTTGTCTTTTCCACAGACAGCTTTGTGGTCACGCCGTGGCGCTTCCCCGGCGGAAATATCGGTAAGCTGGCGGTCTGCGGCACGGTTAACGACGTGTGTATGGCGGGCGGCGAACCGCGTTATCTGAGCCTGTCCTTTCTCATTGAAGAAGGATTTCTTCTGCGGGATCTGGAGGAAATTGTGCGTTCTATCGCGCAGGAAGCCAAACGGGCAGGCGTTTCCATCGTCACCGGCGATACCAAGGTGGTGGAGCACGGCAAAGGTGACGGCATTTATCTCAACACCTCTGGCATCGGCTTTCTGCGTGCTCCGGGCCTTTCCCGCGATGCCATCCGCCCCGGAGATGTTGTCCTGGTCAGCGGGAGCGTGGGCTGTCACGGCGCGGCTGTCCTGATGGCGCGCGGCGATCTTCCCTGCGAGGGCGAACTGCTCTCCGACTGCCGCCCGCTGCACGAACTGAGCGCGGCGATTCTGCGTACAGGCGGCGTGCGTATTTTGCGCGATCCGACGCGGGGCGGGGTAGCCACCACGCTCAATGAATTTGTGGAACGCTCTTCCCTCTGCATTGAGCTGGACGAGGATGCGATTCCGGTTGATCCGCCGGTGGAAGCTGCGTGCGATCTGCTTGGCCTTGACCCACTTTACAGCGCTTGCGAAGGGCGGCTTCTGGCTGTTGTGGATCCCTCTCTCGCAGATCAGGCTCTTGACGCCCTGCGCGCTGTGGAGGGCGGCGAGGGAGCCGCACGGATTGGCCGTGTGACGGAAAGCCGCCCCGGCTGCGTGGTTCTGCACACCGCGCTCGGCGGTTCCCGTATTCTGAGCAAGCTCACCGGCGCACAGCTTCCGCGCATCTGCTGATGTGGAAGGTTCATTTCCAGCGCTCCCGGCAGGGCATGGAAGAAAAAATGGAGGCATACCTATGGGCCGAAGAAAACGAAAAGTTATCCTTCTGACCATCGCGGGAATTCTGGGCGCGGCCGCTGTGATTCTTCTGCTTGTAAGAATGACGGCACCTTCCAAAGAATTTACCGCCACCCAGGCAATCATCGAAAATCTTCCCGAATACCAAGATGAGATAGAGAGCTGGGGCTATCAGGTCAGCGTGTATGATCCCGCAAAAGAGAGCATTGAGGACGCCGGAACTGCTATGGACTACACACTGAAAAACTGGGCTTTGCTGTACTACAGCGGCCGCACCTATCACCCTGTCCTGATTCTGAAGGACTCCTCCGGCGGGTACTGGTTTTTCCATACCGGCTTTGACCAATATGCACAGGAAACCACCACGACCGAAACCGCACAGCTGTCATTCCCGGATGAAACCGAAGAAACGGTTCAGGTCACACGGCGGCTGATGCTTCAAAAAACCAATCTGGATCAGCCCGCATCCTTTCTCAACCGTTCCCTGCCGGAGGAACAATCGTATTATGACGTGGAAGTTTCCCTGTATGTAGACGCGCGAACGCTGGATACCGGCGAGGAAGTCTGGCTGCGGAAGCAATCGAACCTGGCATCCACCCAGTATTGCAGCAACAACTTTGAAGAGCATAAGCTGTTCCATGGCATTGACCCGGTAAAAGCAAGCCGGAATTCCGACTACGATATCAAGCAGAGCTTTTCCGCGAAACAGCTTTCCGATTGGTATCATCAGGGGCTTGATTTACAGGATCGGCTGATGGAGCTATACTATGGAAAAGAGGCCTGGAACAGCATTCGGGAGCAAGAGCAGGCACAGCCCTCATTTTCAGGGATCCCGAACCCATTTTCATCCTTCCGCGTGCTGACTATGTCCGATCAGGAGGTGGAGGATCGGCTTGAGGAGCGTTATGGAGAACCGTTTACTGTCCTCTTTTCCGAACCAATCGGGGGCAACGAGCAGGTGGAAGAAATCTGGGCCGCAAGGGTGTATACTGTGGTGCCGGAGAGGAACCCCGAAGAAATCTTTTTCGCGTACAGCACAGTGGAGGGAGAAACCTTTGGCGTACCTGGCTTCCGAAAGGGACTGTCGGACACCTATCAGCTGGATCGGCTCAAGTCCCTGTTGGAAGAAACTGCCGTGGGAACCGGGTGGGCTCCATCCTTCACCTATTTCCGCGCCCCATTTCAGGAAACAGAGGAACATTACTATTCCGCGATCCGGGTGGAGATGGACGTCACCCCTCAAAATTTGGATGATAGCTGTGAATTGCTGTCCGTCGCAATACAGAAATTTGTGGACGAGACAGGCTTGACGCCAAGTGAGGATTTTGTAAACACCGCTTTCCTTCTGCGATACCGGGAAGAGGAATGGCCGGACGATTGTATTTGCAGCGTGCGTCTGGACTGGAACGACGCCATTTCCGGCCCACTGGATTACCGTGCGGAAAGCATCCGCAACACCATGCTCTATGAGATAGAGGATTTCAAAGAGCGCAATGCGGAGCGTTTGGAACCGGATTCTCCGGAAACGGAGCCTGAGCCATCAAATCCCACTGTGATCTTCGAGGATGAGGGAAACCGCTTAATCTGGAATGCACCGGCACAGCCGGAGCCGGGGATCATCCGCAGAGAGGACGGCAGTTTTCAGATCCAGGGAGACGAGGTCAGGAACCCCTGGAACGAACAAACGCAGCACAGCGATTTTTGGATCTGGAGTGAGGAAGAACAGCAATGGACGATTTTCGTCTGGAATGGTGAAACACAGCAGTATGAACCTCAAACCGGTCTCAGCGCCTGAAAAAACATCCCGCCCGATCCCCGGAAAGCTCCGAGGGATCAGGCGGGATGAAATTTTTGCAGCAAGGCAAAAGGCTTATTCCGCGTATTTCAGCTTCTCCGGTGTCCAGCTCTCGATAATGGGCATGAATTTGGCAGCCCACTCCCGCGCGCCCGGCAGATCATGCTCCAGATAGTTGCCGCACTCCGCAGAGCAGGCGGCTCCCGGAATCGCGTCGTCAAAGACGGCAATCCGGCTGAAAATCTCCTGGATCAGTGCGATAACCTCTCCATGCTCCATACCGGTCACAAGGAAATAAAAGCCGGTGCGGCAGCCCATGGGGCCAAAATAGATCACTTGATCCGCAAAGGAGGAATTGCGTGCAAAGGTGGCAAACAGGTGTTCAATCGTATGCAGCACCGGGTTCGGAAGATAGGGCGGGCAATTCGGCTTGACCATGCGGATATCATAGGTCACAACATCCCCATCGACGCGGGACAGGTAGATTCCGGGCAAAAGCGTATCATGGTTCACACAAAAGCTGGCAATCTTTTTCATACGGTTATTCCTCCTCGTTTTCTCTCAGGCAAACGGGACGTTTCCCGTCAAAGCTGTAAAATCATGACAATCCGGCGCTTCACGGATCAGAGAGACAGCCCGCTCAATCGAACTTTCATACAAATCAAAAAAGCTGTCGCGCCGGGGTTCTCCGCTTTCCGGCGGCCAGCGCCAAGCTTCCAGAAGCGTATTGGCGTAATCGTCGTCCCCATCCTCTGTCATTCCCCGAATGTGACAGGAAATCGCGTGGGATTTCCTGCCTTCCACCGCGCGCACCAGATTCTTTTTCAGTCCCGTGCGATCCGTGAGAAGAGAGAAAATTTTCCGGCAGTCCTCCAAACATTCCAGCAGACGTTCTTCCGAAAAACGGACGCTGTAAAGGTCAGCCAACACCGATACAAAAAGACGGGCGATGGAGCGCTCCGCCGCCGGATGGTGCGGCACTGTCCGTTTGAGCGGAAATTCATACGGCAGAGCCGACTGCTCATAGCGGAGAATAATCAAATCCAGCGCGGACTCCACCTCATTATGATATACACCGGTATTCTGCGAGGGATCGGCCTGCCGCATTGTCTCCGCCCTGCTCTCAATATAGGGGTGGCAGACGCTGTCGGCAGCATAATGACACAGGAAACCGAACGCATAGGAGCGGGCATATTCATCCTCCGGATGCTCCCTCACATACTTCCACATGGCGGAAAGCGTGGCGGCGGGGGGATCCGCATGAAGACGTTCTCCGTACTCCGAAAGGCTTTCCCCCTTCCACCAGGGAAGAAAACGATGGCAGGCAAAGAAATCCGGCCCCTGCGCCCCCCAGAAAAACGGTTCCCGGAGAACGGCAAAGGAGGGAATCTCCTTTTTCACCTGCTCCAGCACACGCTGGCATTGCAGGCAATGGGTGATGGCTGCTGGCATAACGGCAAGGCTCCTTTTCGGACAGAAAGAGAACGCCCTTGCAAGCTTCATGGGTTTGGGACTCTTCTCTCCTGTGTCCATATCAATCAAAAAAGGGAGCACGGCGGCTCCGTACTCCCTCCATGGTATCATACTTGCGCGGGAAATTAAAGGACTTTTGACAAAAAATCCTGCAAACGCGGATTTTTCGGGTTTCCGAAGAACTCCTGCGGCGGCGCATCTTCCAACACATAGCCATCCGCCATAAAGAGAACGCGGGTAGCCACCTCGCGGGCAAAGCCCATCTCATGAGTAACAACCACCATCGTCATGCCGTCGTCCGCCAGCTCCTTCATCACCTGCAGCACCTCGCCGACCATCTCCGGGTCAAGCGCGCTGGTCGGTTCGTCAAAGAGCATCACATCCGGCTCCATCGCAAGAGCGCGCACGATCGCGATTCTCTGCTGCTGGCCGCCGGAAAGCTGGGCCGGGTAGGCGTCCGCCTTCTCGGCAAGACCGATGCGTTCGAGAAGCTGCATCGCCTGCTTGTCCGCTTCCTCCTGCGTTTTCAGCTTCAGACAAACGGGAGCCAGCGTAATGTTCTGCTTGACCGACAGGTGCGGGAACAGATTGAAATGCTGGAATACCATGCCCATCTTCTGGCGCAGGCGATCCACGTCAACGCCGGGCTTGTTGATCTGCGTGCCTTCAAACCAAATTTCGCCGCCGGTAGGCGTTTCCAGAAGGTTCAGGCAGCGCAGGAAGGTACTTTTACCAGAGCCGGAGGGGCCGACCACGACGATTTTTTCTCCCTTTTGGATCTCCTGATTGATACCTTTGAGGACATGCAAATCGCCGTCGAGTGTGTGGAAGGTTTTTTCCAGATCCTTAACGCTTATCACTTCTTGCCAGCCTCCTTTCCAGACGCTTGAGAATGGTCGTCAGACCAACAACCAATACCAGATAAACGGCAGCCACCATGAAGAACGGCATATATGCAACATATGTAATGCTGCGGATGATATCGCCGCCCTTGGTCAAATCCTGGATGCCGACATAGCCAGCCACGGACGTTTCCTTGAGCAGCACAATGAACTCATTGAAAATCGCAGGGGCGACGTTCTTGAATGCCTGCGGCAGAATGATGCGGATCATCGTGGTGCGTCCGCTCAGGCCAAGCGAACGCCCTGCCTCCATCTGTCCCCGGTCCACAGACTGGATGCCGCTGCGGACAACCTCCGCCACATACGCGCCGGAGTTCAGGCCAAACGCGATCATCGCCACTACAAGCGGCGGAATGAACGTTGCGGTAATGATGACGAAATACATAATCAGCAGCTGAACCACCATAGGCGTGCCGCGGATCACCGTCAAATAAAGGCCGCAGATTGCGTTAAGGATTTTCAGCCACCATTTTTTGCGATTCGCAGTATAGCTAATGCGGACCAACGCCGTCAGGCTGCCCAGCACCACGCCGATAATCACAGCGACCAGCGTGATCAGGAGGGTATTTCCCAGGCCCTCCACCAGATACATATACCGGTTCTCTTCAATGAAGCACCGGTAAAACTCTTCCTGCACCGATGCAAGGAAAGCAGACCCCTGGATCATGGATACATTCAAGCTGTGCACTTCCTTCCCTTATCAAAAAACGGAAAGGCGGCAAGATTCTGCCGCCTGTTTGTTCCGCTGTTGTTCGATCCTGTGCTTATTCCGCCGCGATATACTTGCCGACAATCTCGTCGAGCTCGCCGCTCTCCTCCAGAGAAGCAAGCACCTCGTTCACCTTGTCGAGCAGCTCGGTGTTCCCCTTCGGCACGGCAATCGCGTACTCCTCTTCCGTCAGAGCGGTATCCAGCACCTTGATCGCATCCGGATTGTTCTCCACAAACTTCTGAGCCGGGAAGTTGTCAATGACAACCGCGTCGATACGGCCCGCCATCAGATCGGAAACGGCTTCCATGCCTTTGTTGTAGCGTCTGACTTCCGCGACGGTATATTCGTTCTCGCCCTTCTCGTTGGTGCAGTACTGGTCGCCGGTGGTGCCAAGCTGCACGCCCACGGTCTTATCCGCCAGATCCTCGGGGCCGGCAATCTCGCTGTCGGCGGTGACAATGATCGCCTGGGAGGCGTTGAAATACGGATCGGAGAAATCCACGCTCTTGCGGCGCTCCTCGTCAGCCGTCATGCCCGCCGCCACGAGATCCGCCTTGCCGGACTGCAAAGCCGGAATCAGGGAATCAAACGCGATGTCGGTCACTTCCAGCTCCACACCGAGAGCTTCCGCGATCTTCTGGCTGATTTCGATATCAATGCCGACAACCTCGCCGCCGTCCTTGTACTCAAACGGCTCAAACTCCGCGTTGGTTGACATCATGAGCTTTCCGCTCTTCTGAATATCCGCAAGGGTTTTGGTGGAGCTGCATCCGGCAGCGCTGACAGTCATCACGGCCGCAAGAAGGAAAGCGGCGATTTTCGCAAGCTTTTTCATGTTCCATGCCTCCAAACAAATGTAAAATCAATCCCAATACAATGACTGTATTATAGAGCATAAATATTCATAAAGCAAGCATATTTATAAAGCTTTTTTCTTTTTGTATAAACTGTTCTCCTCCCTCTCTCTTTTCCCTCTCAAACTATCTATTATGGCCGTGGAATGCCCATTCCATGGCTGTTTTCCCTCTTTACGGGAAACGTTTTGCGGCATCCAGAGGAAGCAGGGAGGACAAGTCCGGCGGCAGCGGAGAGGAAAAGGAAAGCTGCTTCTGCGTTACAGGATGCAAAAATGACACACGCGCGCAGTGAAGCGCCTGACGGGTCACAAGAGAAACCGGCCCGCCGTACATATCATCCCCCAGCAAAGGATGTCCCGCCGCCGCCATATGCACGCGGATCTGATGTGTCCGCCCTGTTTCCAAACGGAACGACACCAGTGAAAAGCCGTCCACCACCATGAGACTGCGCCAGTGTGTTACCGCCCGCTCTCCATCCGGCCGTACACAGCGCTGGATCGTATGGCCGGGCAAAAGGCCGATCGGCCCGTCGCAGATTCCTTCCCCCACGACCGCTCCTGTGCAGAGAGCCCGGTATTCCTTCTCCACCGCACCGGACAAACGCGATGCGGCAAAGGAATCCTTTCCCACCACAACAAGCCCCGTCGTATCGCGATCCAGCCGGTAGATGGGATGATATTCCGGCTCCTCTCCCCGTTCAGCCAAAAGGGCGCAGACAGCGTTGGCCAGCGTATCCCGATCGTGGCCAGGACAGGGGTAAGCCGGCATCCCGGCTGGTTTCTCCACCACCAGGACGGACGCATCCTCCCAGACAACCGTTAAGGGAAGGAAAACCGGTTCGGCGCTGCAGGGAGAAGCGGGGATCGCGAGGCGGACGGTATCTCCCGCCGAAACGGGGGTGCGGGCCGTGGCAGGAATGCCGTTTCGCAGAAGGCCGTCCGGCATGCGTTTTGCCGCCGTCAAAAGCCGGGCCGAGCAGCCCGCGAAGCCGCGCAGAAAGCCCTTGAGCGAAGCCCCCTCATAGGCGGGCGGTACGGTAAATTCCACAGCCTTCATGATGCGTCCTCCTGAAAAAAAAATGGGCGGACGCCGTACGGCGTCCGCCCGTAACCATCCTTTTGCCTGAAAAGGCTCAGTGAACCTCGTAGGTCCAGTTCAGCTCATCCGGGAGCTTGCCCCACTGGATGCCGGTCAGCGTGTCATAGAGCTTCTGGGAAATCGGGCCGATCTCTCCATTGTTGATCTCCATGATATCATCGCCCCACTTGAGATGGCCGATCGGGGAAATGACAGCAGCCGTGCCGCTTCCGAACGCCTCTTTCAGGCGGCCTGTGCGGGCTGCCTCCGCTACCTCGTCAATGGAAATGCGGCGCTCCGTCACCTTCATGCCCCAATGCTTCAAAATCTCAATGCAGGACATACGGGTAATACCGGAAAGGATAGAGCCCTGCAAAGCCGGGGTGATCACCTCATCGTCGATCACGAAGAACACGTTCATCGTGCCGACCTCTTCAATATATTTGCGCTCCACGCCGTCCAGCCAGAGCACCTGCGTATACTCCTGCTTCTCGGCCTCGTCCTGCGCCTTGAGGGAGGCGGCGTAGTTGCCTGCGGTCTTGGTGTAGCCCATGCCGCCGCGCACCGCGCGCACATAGTTCTTTTCCACATAGATCTTGACCGGGTTCAATCCTTCCGGATAGTACGCTCCCACCGGGCAGCAGATCACCATGAAAATCAGATGGGAAGCCGGATGCACGCCGACATGCGGATCCACGCCGATGATAAAGGGGCGGATGTAGAGAGAGGTCCCCTCTCCGCTGGGAATCCAGTCGCGCTCGATGGACACCAGCTTCGCAATGGCCTCCTTCGCAAATTCCTCGTCAATCTGCGGAATGCAGAGACGCTCATTCGAGACATTCAGACGGGCCATGTTCTTTTCGGGACGGAACAGAAGAATGCGGCCGTCCACGGCACGGTATGCCTTCATGCCTTCAAACACGGACTGCCCATAATGCAGGCACATGGCGGAGGGCTCCAGCTCAATCGGCCCATAGGGGACGATGCGCGGATCGTGCCAGCCCTGTCCGAGATCATAGTCCATCATGAACATGTGATCGGTAAAAATCCGACCAAAGGGCAGCGGATCGCCGGGAGCCGGCTTTTTCTTCGGATTCTTCGTCAATTCCACTCTGATTTCCTGCATAATGGGATGCCCTCTTTCTTCCTTGGGACGGAAAGCCGCCTCTTTTTTCTTTTCCCTATTGTAGCATCATTTTTCGCGCAATGCAAGGCATAGATGAATCCCGCAAAGGAAAATCCTGCACAAATATTCCCATTCTCGCCTGTTTTCCCTTTTTTACGGCGCGTTTGGGAGGAAAGACAGGATCAAAATGCAAAAAGCAAAATATTCGTCACCCATGATTCCGCAATCCCTTCGGGTACCGGTTTTTCAGCCGTCCTCCCGAGCATTTGCCGAAGCCCACGGTCACGCCGCCCGCGGCCACGCCGCACCAGCCCTTCCAGTCCTGCGGCGCGTCGATCTCCTCCCCGCGCAGATACGCGGCCAGCTGCGGAGAATCGAGCGGCAGATCCAGACACAGGGAAAGTTCCTCCGGACGCGCCGCCATAAACAGGCCATGACAGGGTTCCCAGCGCTTTCCCTTACGCTCGCACACAGGAACGCCCGCCCGCAGAACGCCCAATCCTTTGAGATCCGGCGTATCCTTCGGCGTGAGCAGCAGCATCTCTCCCGCCTGGGCAATCCCGCTGTCCGGCACGGGGATGCGGAACACCTCATTCCATACCTCCCGTGCCGCTTCCGCCAGCGCGCGGGAAGCCGGAGCTGCTTCCCCGTGGTCCGCGGCCGGAGCATCCCCTACCCGGCGCATACGGGCGGCAAAATGTCCCTCCCCGCCATCCATGGGGAAAATCCGCCGCGCCTGATCCATCCCGAAAAAGCCGGGCCGTCCGCCGCTTAATCCTGTTTCCTCCAGGGTGAAATCCGGATGGCGCTCCAGGAACGAGCGCACGGTTTCCTCATTTTCCTCCGGGGAAAAGGTACAGGTGGAATAAACCAATACGCCGCCGGGGCGCAGCGCCTGCGCGGCGCTGTCCAGAATGGCAGCCTGCCGCACGGCGCAGGAGCGCACATGCTCCTCACTCCACTCCTCGATCGCCTGCGGATCCCTGCGGAACATCCCTTCCCCGGAACAGGGAGCGTCCACCAGCACCCGATCAAAAAAGCCGGCAAGCGCGGGACACAGCGTGTCCGGGTAACAGGAGGAAACAACCGCGTTGCGCACGCCCATGCGCTCGAGATTGGAAAGCAGCACGTTTGCCCGGCTTTTAACGACCTCATTGCTCCACAGCAGCCCCTTTCCCTCGAGCAAAGCGGCAATCTGTGAGGACTTCCCGCCGGGAGCCGCGCAGAGATCCAAAATCCGTTCTCCGGGCTGAGGATCCAGAGCCGTGACCGCGCAGGCAGCGGAAGGCTCCTGCGAATAAAAGGCCCCCGCGTGATGCAAAGCCAACGCACCGACCTTTCCGCCTTCCGGCGGGAAGTAGAACGAAAGAGGGGAAAAGGGAGCGCGGGAAAGCGGAAACGGAAAGGATTCCCGCAGCCTGTCCTCGCCGCACTTGAGCGGGTTCAGGCGGATCCCTCTCTGGCAGGGCTCTTCATAGCACGCAAGAAAAGCGGGGAATTCATCCCCCAGCAGCGTTTCCATTCGTTTGACAAATGCTTCCGGCAGATTCATGGGTTCGTCCTCCTGTGAGGAAATCATCATTTTTACCTATTATAGCACAGCGCTTTCACAGGAGGCAATCTGTCCCGCAAAAGCCGGAATGCTCCCGCAAGAAAATTTTATTGTGTTCCTCTGTGTGAACCGTATAATCCCGTTCGCCATTTCCCATACTAGGGTTGTGCTCCGAATACGGAGCGCAGAAAAATAAACAGGCGAAAAGGAGACAAATAACATGGACAACAAGACGATGAACAAGAAGGGCTCCAACGCCAAGAACTCCACCGGCAAGCCGCAGGAGTGCACCAACCACAAGGACTCCACCAACAAGACGGGCAATGGGAATTCCTATTCCAATTCCTACTCCCATCCTTCCGGCAGCAACTGCGACTAAAGCGTTTTCCGGCACATGAACGGAAAAAACCGGGTGAAAAGCAGCAGGCTTTTCACCCGGTTTTTCTGTCAGCGTTTTCTGCTTTTCTTTTCGCTGCGCTTTTCCCGGAAGCCAGCCACCAGCTCCCGCAGCGTTCGGTCGTCTTTTTTGATGGAACGGAAGCCCTCTCCCGTGATGGAACCGGCCTCTCCCACAATCAAAAAGGCATTTTCGTCACACTCATGAACGATATCGATCACCCGATGCACCTCGTCGCGGCGCACAGCGCACAGCAGCACCTCTCCCTCGCGGCCGCTGTAGCCTCCTCGGGCGCTCAGCTTGGTCACACCGCGATCGATCTCCGTCAAAATACGCGCGGAAATCTGCTCGCTCTGCTCGGAAATCACATACAGCAGCTTTCCGGTACCGACATCGGTTCCGTACAAAATCGTGTCGATCACGCGGGTGGAGACAAATGTGGCAATAGCAGCATGAAGGCCGCTTTCCAAACTCTGATACACCACAGCGGAAAAGAGGATGATCATGCCGTCCACCATCAGCATCAGACGCCCCATCGAGAGATGGCGAAAACGGCGGCCCAGCAGGCGGGCAATCATATCGGTGCCGCCTGTCGTCGCGCCGCGCAGGAAAACCAGCGAAAGGCCGATCCCCTCCAGCGCACCCCCGCACACAGCGGCTAAAAGCGGCTCATTGGTGTACGGCACCAGATACTGCGGCACCAGCATTCCCAGCAGATCGATCGCCGCGGAGGAAAGGAACGTTGCCAAAATCGTCTTTCCCACCATCTTATAGCCGATCTCGAGGATCGCCCAGATAAAGATCGGGATGTTCAGCAGGAACGCCATAGTACCAATCGGAAATCCCGTCAGATAGTTGATCACGGTGGAAAGGCCCGTCAGGCCGCCCGGCGCGAAATGGTTCGGCGCGGCGAACAGCTTGACGGAGCAGGCGAAGATCAATCCGCCCGCCACAAAGAAAACCAGATCTCCGGCGGCACGCACCGGAGCACTTCTCGCAGATTTCACAGAAACGCCTCCTCCTCAGACAGCGGGGGCATCCTCCCCGCAGATGATGGAAAAGAACAGGCGAAGCCTGTCCAGCTCCCCTTTCAGATAGACATAGCCGAACAGCGTTTCCAGCGCCGTGGCGGCGTGGTAATCGGCGGGATCGGCATTTTTCGGGACATGGTTGACATGCGCGTTCCGGCCCCGGCGGTACACCTCCTGCTCCTCCTCGGTCATCAGCGGGAGCAGACTTTGTGCGGCGGCGGCCTGCGCCTGACAGCACACCTGCTCCACCGCCCGTTTGTGCAGCTTGTTCACGGAGCAGTTTCCCTGACAGACCAGGCGTTCCCGCACAAACATTTCAAAAACCGCGTCTCCCATAAAGGCAAGCGTCAGAGGGCTGAACTGCCTGGGATCGCACGGCTGCTGTATAAAGCGTTCCATGTTTCCAGCCCCTTTATTCCATGAAATCAAATTCCAGATCGTACATGCTCACCGTGTCGCCCTCCTGGACGCCTGCTTCCCGCAGAGCGTTGATCACACCGGAGGAAATCAGCACGCGCTGGAAATATTGCAGAGACTCGTAATCGTCGAAATTGACGGAGCGGATCAGCTGCGGGAGCCAATCACCCTCCACCAGATACACGCCGTCCTGCTTCGTAATCTGAACGCGGTGCCCGGAGAAGCTGTCCTCCTGGGGAAGCTCCTTCGGCTCCGGCTCATAGCGCAGGATCGGCGGCAGCTTCGTCAGAAGCTCCGAGATCCGGTTGAGCAGGGGCTGCACCTCATAGGCGATCGCCGCCATGATCGGGAAAAATTCATAGCCCTGCTCCTCCACGAAGCGGCGGAACTCCTCCACCGTCTCGTCGTCCGTCAAATCGCACTTATTGCCCGCGACAAGCATGGGACGCTCCGCAAGCTCCGGATTGAATTTTTTCAGTTCCTCATTGATAATGTGGAAATCCTCCTTGGGATCTCTGCCCTCGCTGCCGGAAACGTCCACGACATGCAGAAGCAGACGGCAGCGATCCACATGGCGGAGGAACTGGTGCCCCAGCCCCGCGCCGCCGCTCGCACCCTCAATCAGGCCGGGGATGTCGGCCATCACAAAGGAACGGCCCTCCCCCATCCGTACCACGCCCAGAACCGGGGTCAGCGTGGTGAAATGATAGTTCGCGATGTTAGGCTTTGCCTCGCTGACCACGGAAATCAGCGTCGATTTTCCCACATTCGGGAAGCCCACCAGTCCCACGTCCGCGAGAAGCTTGAGCTCCATGACCAGCTCCATCTCCTCGCCCGGCGTGCCGGGCTTGGCGAAATTCGGCACCTGGCGCGTCGGTGTGGCGAAATGGCTGTTGCCCCAGCCGCCGCGTCCGCCGCGCGCGATCACCTGCGGTTCGTCGCCGGAAAGATCCGCCACCAGACGGCCCGTCTCCGCGTCCCGCAGAAGCGTCCCGCGCGGAACACGGATCAGGAGATCGTCGGCCTTTTTCCCGCTGCACCGGTTTCCTCTGCCGTCTCCGCCGCGCGCCGCCGCATATTTCCGTTTATAGCGGAAATCGGCCAGTGTGGAGAGGTTGTCGTCCACCTGAAAGACCACATTTCCGCCGCGTCCGCCGTCTCCGCCGTCCGGGCCTCCGGCAGCCACATATTTTTCCCGACGGAAGGAAACCGCGCCGTTCCCACCGTCTCCGGCTTTGATTTTAATCTTCGCGCTGTCGATAAACATCTGCAATCCCATCCTTTCCGGAAGGCGAAAAAGTCAAAAAAACCCGGGCAATTCCGTTTGCCCGGGTTTTTGTCTGCCAGCCTCTTACTGCTCAGCGTACACGCTGACTCTCTTGCGGTCGCGGCCGTAGCGCTCAAACTTCACCTTGCCGTCCACGAGGGCGAACAGGGAATCGTCGGAGCCTCTGCCAACGTTCACGCCGGGATGAATGTGCGTGCCGCGCTGCTTCACCAGGATGTTGCCGGCCAGAACAAACTGACCGTCGGCACGCTTGACGCCGAGACGCTTGGACTCGGAATCACGGCCGTTTTTGGTGGAGCCCATACCTTTTTTATGAGCGAACAACTGAATATTGATCTTCAGCATTTCTTACACCTCCAAATAACTCACTTGAATGTTCTGTGGATACTGTTCTTCCAGCCCCAACAGATGGAGCTTGAAGCCTTCGAGGAGATCGCGGCAGGCCCGCACGTCACGTTCGGCCACCCGCACGCTCATATATCCCTCGTCGGCTGTGATGTGCGCCTGCGCCCGCAGGACGTCCGACACGGTATTCGCCGTCATGTATGCCGCGGAGGAAACCGCCGCGCATACGATGTCGCTTCCCTGCTCCGCCGATCCGGAATGTCCGGTCAGCCGGAAGCCCGTCAGATCGCCTGAGGCGTTCACGAAAAAATCCGCCTGGATCATTGCCCGGGCAATCAGCCGTTGATGGCCTCGATCTGAACCTTCGTGTAGGGCTGTCTGTGGCCCATCTTGCGCTGCTCGTTCTTCTTCGGCTTGTAAGTAAACACCGTGATCTTCTTAGCCTTGCCGTTCTTCAGAACCTTGCCCTTAACGGAAGCGCCGTCCACATAGGGAGCGCCGATCTTCAGGCCGTTCTCGTCGTTCAGGGCAATCACCTTGAACTCCACGACAGAGTCCTCTTCCGCCGCAAGCTTCTCGACGTAGATAACGTCGCCATACTGAACCTTGTACTGCTTGCCGCCGGTCTCAATTACTGCAAACATGGTAAAGTCCTGCCTTTACTATAAACTCGCTATCTCCGGGCGGAGCGTCTGCCCACTTGAAAAGCCCGTAATAAGCGGCTTAAATAGCATATCACATTCCGTCAAGCTTGTCAACATGAAAAACCGATCTTTGCCGCCCGAAACAGAAGCGCCCGCCCGGCTCAATAGCCGAACAGTCCCTCCAGGCTCTCGTCGTGCTCGATCCAATCCTTTACCTCCACAACGCGGTATTCCGTTTTTGTATCCCGAATTACCACACGGGTGATTCCGGCGTTGATCACCATGCGCTTGCACATGGAGCACGAGGACGCATGCTCCACATATTCCCCCGTGTGCGCGTCGCGGCCTACCAGATAAAGCGTTGCGCCGAGCATTTCCTTGCGGGAAGCGCTGATGATGGCGTTTGCCTCCGCGTGGACAGAGCGGCACACCTCATACCGCTCGCCGCGCGGGATCCCCAGCTTTTCCCGGATACACACGCCGCAGTCGATGCAGTTCGCACGGCCGCGGGGCGCGCCATTGTAGCCGGAGGAAACGATCTCATCGTTGCACACGATGATGGCGCCGTAATTCCGGCGCAGGCATGTTCCCCGCTCCAAAACCGTCTCCGCGATATCCAGATAATAATTTTCCTTGTCCGTGCGTACCATATCCGTTTCCTTCCTTCCTGTGCTCGTGCCGTTTCGCTGGCCTTCTTTCCATACAATATGTATGATAAAGAATTTTCGCCCCGGAATCAAGTGGTTTTCGACTCCATGCGCGATTTTTCCCTTCACAGCGCGGGCTGAAGAAACGCAAATGCGCCGGGGCTGACGGTAAAGGAAATCTGCTTTGTTTTGACGCACTCGCCGTCGCAGGTGGCGATCGCCTCTTTGCCGGAGGAAATTTCCATTTTCCGGCCGCGCCGGTAAATCAGATACGGGGCGAACACCTCGGAATCCAGATGACCGCCGCGTTTGTAGGTGCCGAGCATCCGCAGGATCTTCGCGCGCCCCGGCGTGCGGATCAGCACAAAGTCAAGCAGGCCGTCATCCGGCACGGCGCGGGGTGCTCCCCGATAGCCGCCGCCGTAATACTGCCCATTTCCCGCCAGGGCAAACACAAAGTTTCCGGAAACGTGCTCCTTCCCGTCTATGGTAACGTCCATTTCAAATCCCAGCTTGCTGAAAAAGCACTTGACCAGCGCGAGATTGTATGCCATGGATCCATTGACAAGAGGAAGCCGCTTGAACTGTACCATATGATACGCTACAGCCGCATCCAGCCCGATGGCGCACATATCCGCGGCGCAGCCGAATTCCGTGAGAATGAGGTCCAGCCTGCGGGGCCGGGCGTCAAACTGGTGCGCGGGAGACAGAAAACATTCCCGTCCCCCAAAGCTCCGCACAAAATCATCCCCCGAGCCGCATGGGATAATCCCCAGAGAAATGGTTTCCTGTCCCGCCGCACCGGAGGCCGCCTCGCGAAACGTGCCGTCTCCGCCCACCGCGAAAACACGCAGCTCCTCTCCCCGGACCGCCAGCTCGCGCACCAGCGTCTCCGCATGGCCGGGAGACTGTGTAACGATCACCTCAAAAGGCGCACCGCGTTTTTCCCAATATTCCAGAAACGGCGGCAACACCGTCTGGCGCGGATCCCGCCTGCCCGCTGTCGGATTCACCAGAAAAATTGTTTTCACGTTCCGCCCCCCTTTGCGCCGCCCGTTCCGAAGATTCGTCAAATCCTCCCGCCTTCGCGCGGCGCTCTGAAATACTGATACACCTGACATTTCATCATGCCGTTGTACAGCTTGCGGCGCTTGTCCGCCCGGCGTCCGAAGCATTTCTCAAACGTCTCGTCCGGGCTGATGACGGTATAGCTCCAGCCGGAACGCTGCGGAAACACGCGCCCCATCTCACGGTAAATCTCCTCGGCCGCACGCACATCCAGCAATCGTTCTCCGTAGGGAGGGTTGCAGACTACCCATCCGCGATCGCCCTGCGGGGCAAAATCCGACACCGCTCTCTGCTCCACATGCAGCCGCGCCACCACGCCCGCTTTGCGCGCGTTCTCCATCGTGAGTGAGACAGCCGCCGGATCGAGATCCGAGCCATGCGCTTCAAAGGCCGCGTCACGGCGAATCATCGAAAGAGCGCGCTCCTTTTCCCGTTTCCATACGCCGGGCGCGACCGACTCCCACTTTTCCGCCGCGAAATGCCGCCGCAGGCCCGGCGCAATGTTCAGGGCGTACAGCGCCCCCTCAATCAAAAGCGTTCCCGAGCCACAGAAGGGATCGTACAGCGCTCCGTCCCAGCGCAGACGGGACAGGTGAATCATGGATGCAGCGAGCGTCTCCTTGATCGGCGCTTCCACAGAATTCCCACGGTAGCCGCGCTTGTGCAGGCCAGGCCCGCTGGTATCCAGCATCACGCTGACCTGATCCTTCATCAGCAGGAACTGCACCTGATGCAGGCTTCCCGTTTCCTCCAGCCACGGCACACCATACCGCTTGCTGAGACGCTCAACAATCGCTTTTTTGATGATGGATTGACAGGCGGGAACGCTGGACAGCTTGGAATTGAGGCTTCTTCCCTTCACAGGAAAGGCATCCTTCTTTCCGATCCATTCCTCCCACGGCAGAGCGCGCACCCCTTGGAAAAGCTCCTCAAAGGTGAGAGCCCGAAAGCTGCCAAGCTGGATCAAAACACGCTCTCCGTACCGGCACCACAGGTTCGCGCGGGCCAGCAGCTCATCTCCGCCCGTAAAGAGGACGCGCCCGTTCTGCGGCTCCACGTTCTGCGCTTCCATGGCGCGCAGCTCATCCGCCACAAATCCCTCGACCCCCAGAAGGCAGGGGACCGCCATCTGATATTGATTCATGTTACCGCTCCTTGCGCAGCCTTCGCCGCAAAATATTTTCAGGCCCGGATTGTCTCATCCGGAGTGATCTCCCGTTCCCGCAGGATCCGCCCGATCACAAGGGCATAGACCGTGATGGACGCCAGCCCGCACAGGATATCCACCGCCGGTTCGGCGTAAAACGCGCCCGCCGCCCCCAGAAAAATTGGCAGCACCACCGTGAGTGTCAGATACAGCAGTTTGCGCGTCAGAGAGAGCGTCACAGCGAGTTTTGGAATTCCCAGAGCCGTAAAGCCATCCACCACCTCATATTGCAGCGCCAGCGGAATTACTCCCAGCGTAAACACACGGATTCCCCACACGGAAAGCTCCACCTGCTGTGGGTTTTGCGTAAAAATCCCGACAAACGCGCCTCCGGCCAGCTGGCTGACCAGAAACATCCCTGTGGTGAAAGCCAGGCACAGTCCAAAGATAAAAAGATAAGCTTTTTTGATCCGCGCGATCTGCTTGGCCCCGTAATTGAAGCTGAGGATCGGCTGTGTTCCACCGGTGATCCCGGCCAGAGGCATGGTGATCATCTGCATATAGCTCTGTACAATGGTGGCACACGTCACATAGACATCGCCCATCTCCGCGCCGCCGTGCCGCTGCAAGACGGTATTGAGGACAATCAGCAGGATGCTGTCCGTGGCCACAATAATAAAGGGCGAAAGACCGAACAGAAGAACCTTGCGCATGAGAGCCCAGGAATACCCTCCAAAAGAGAGCCGCACATGCACCCGCTTTCCCAGAAGGAACACAATGACAAACACACAGCTGGCCGCCTGGGAAATCACCGTGGCGATCGCCGCTCCGCGCACCTCCAGGCCGAGAAGAAAAATGAAAACGGGATCCAGGGCAATGTTCAGCGCCGCACCGATCAGCACCGTCGTCATTCCAATCCCCGAAAAGCCCTGGCAGATAATGAACTGGTTCAATCCCACCGAAAGGATCGCGAAGGCGGTTCCCAAAACATAAATGGTCAGATAGCTGTCTGCGTACACGAAGGTTTCCTCGCTGGCTCCGAAAGCCATCAGCATAGCGTCCTTCGTCAAAAGGAGAACCACTGTCAGCACAACAGCGAGAACCGTCAGCATCATCGCACAGTTGGAAAGAATCCTTCTGGCCCGTTCGCGATCTCCTGCTCCCATGCTCATGGCCATGAGCGGCGCACCGCCCACACCGACAAGAAAGGCAAAGGAGGAAATAAGCGTCACAATGGGGCCGCAAACTCCTGCTCCCGCAAGCGCCGCGTCTCCAATCACCGGAATATTTCCGATATACATGCGGTCCACGATGCTGTACAGGACGTTGACAAACTGGGCAAGCATTGAGGGAATCGCCAGCCGGAATACGAGCGGTCCAACCGGATCCCGTCCTAGATCATTCGTTCTTGCCATGGTTTCAGCCCTCTTCGTGTCTCTCGTTGTCGTGCGGCAGCGCACGGAGGATCCCGTCATAATCCGGAGCCGCCCGGCGCAGGGAAACTGGCCGCCCATCGCTCAAAAAGCCGTGACTGCTCTCTCCCGCGCAGCGCAGCATACCGGAAGCCGCGTCCTCTATCTGATAGGACAGAAAAAGCTTTGCGCCCGTATACCCTTTGACGGAAACCATAATCCGCACGGTTTCTCCAAAGCGGGCCATGGATTTATAATCGCAGAAAACCTTCAGCACCGGGCTGACAATTCCCCGCGCTTCCACCTGCTCAAACGGCATCCCAATCTGAGCGAGAAAGTCAACCCTGGCCTCCTCAAACCAGCGGATGTAATTGGAGTGATGGACAATCCCCATGCCGTCCGTCTCGTAATACTGCACTTTATGAAAATACGGCTCCCACCGCATAACAGAATTCCTCCTCAAAAAGGAAGGAGAAGGCGGGCCGCCTCCTCCCCATGCACTTTCCCTTATTTTGTGTAATTATCGAAATAACCCTGCACATACACAATCGGGGTTCCCTTGTCACCGCTTCCGGAAGTCAGATCCGCCAGAGAGCCGATCAGATCCGTCAAGCGGCGCGGCGTGGTACCCTGTGTGACCATGGTTCCCTTAAGGTTCTCCGCGCGCTCATCCTTTTCCCGGATCGCGGTGCGGATTGCATCACGCAGGCTTTCGCCGGACAGGCCTGCAAAATCATTATCCGCGAGGTACTTCAGCTTGACCTCGTTCGGCGTTCCGTCCAGACCGGGAGTGTACGCCGGCGAGACAACCGGGTCGGCAAGTTCCCAGATCTTTCCGACCGGATCCTTGAACGCACCGTCGCCGTAAATCATAACCTCCACGTTTTTACCGGTCTTTTCCAGAAGCAGCGCATGGATGCGATCGACCATCTCCTGGCAGTGAATCGGGAAGAGCTTCACGGTTTCCTCCGTTGCCTTATTGGAACCGAGCAGGCCATAGCTGTCGTTATAGCCGCTGCCGTTCACACTCTTGGTCATAATATCGTCAAGCCCGTACACTTTTTCCGCGCCGGCCGCCTTGAGAATCCTCTTGGTGCGGGCACGTGTGTGAATGTCACAGGTCAGAATGTTCTTGGTATAGGAGAGAATCGCCTTCGGATTGTTGGCGA
>HHCFC01400__coassemble_1336_pt1 | contig 31109 bp, 26 predicted proteins | sample HHCFC01400__metabat2_high_PE_024 | metagenome-assembled genome bin HHCFC01400
GCGTTTCCGGGAACAGCGCGCCGCCCGCGTCCAGCACGGCGGCCTGCCGCTCCGCCTCATAGGCGATCGCCTTTGCCGCGAACTGGAAGCTGTTGAGGTTTTTGATCTCGGCACGCTCACCCAGATGCTTTTCCCCAACGGGACGGATCGAGAGGTTGACGTCACAGCGCAGCGAGCCCTCGTTCATGCGGCAGTCGGAAATACCCGCAAAGCGGATGCGCTCCCGCAGCTCCCGCAAATACGCCGTCACCTCCTCCGGACCGCGGAAATCCGGCATGGTCACGATCTCAATCAGCGGCACGCCGCAGCGGTTCAAATCCAGCAGCGTCCCGTTTTCGGTATGCAGCAGCTTCCCCGCGTCCTCCTCGAGATGGATCCGCTCAATACGAATCCGCTTTGTCCCCTCCCCGCTGGGAATGTCCAGCCATCCGCCGGTGCACAGAGGGCGGTCATACTGGGAAATCTGGTACGCCTTGGGGAGATCGGGGTAATAGTAATTCTTGCGATCCATCTTCGACCAGAGGGAAACGCGGCAATGCAGCAGCAGGCCCGCTTTCACCGCAAGCTCCACCGCTTTTGCGTTCAGGACGGGAAGCGCCCCCGGCATTCCGGTGCAGACGGGGCAGCAGTGTGTGTTCGGTTCATCCCCGTACACAGCGGAGCAGGAGCAGAAAGCCTTGGTTTCTGTTTTCATCTCGATGTGGGTTTCCAGACCGATCACGGTTTCATAGCGTGTGTTCATGCTTTCCCCTCCTCCAGCGCATGGGCCGCGCGGAACAGCTCTTTCTCCCCGAACGCGCGTCCGACCAGCTGCATGCCCACGGGCAGCCCCTGGTCCATCCCAAACGGCACCGAAAGAGCGGGAAGCCCCGCGATACTGGCCGGAACCACAAAAAGATCGCTGCGGTACATTGCGACCGGATCGCGCTTTTCCTCCCGCTTCCATGCCACCTCCGGCGAGGTGGGCAGAAGCAGGAAATCGTAATAGGAGAGCGCGGTGCGCAGGGAGGCCGAGGTTTTTCCCTTCAGCCGCCTGGCTTTTTCGTAGCAGGGGCCGTACTGCTCCTTGGTCAAAACAAAGGTGCCGAGCAGGATCCGGCGCTTGACTTCCCGGCCAAAGCCACGGCTGCGGCTCTCCCGGATCCGCTCCTGCCAGTCCGCCGCGTCCGTCGCGGAAAAGCCGTAGCGAATTCCATCAAAGCGCGCCAGATTGGATGACGCTTCGGCGGAAGAAAGAATGTGATACGCCGGAAGCATATCCCGCAAAAACGGCAGGGAAAGCTCGTCCACCCGCGCCCCCAGCGTTTCCAGGCGTGCGGCGGCGCGCAGAAGCTCCCGCCGCACACCGGGCGAGGATTCCTCCAGGCTCTCCCGCACCAGAGCCGCCCGCATCCCGCGCACCCCTTCGCCGATACCCGTGAGATAATCGTCCACCGGAACGCGGGAGCTTGTGGCGTCACGCGGATCAAAGCCCGCAACAGCGGCAAGCACTGCGGCGCAGTCCGGTACATCCCTGGTCACCAGGCCAATCTGATCCAGCGAAGGGGCAAAGCCGGTCAATCCATAGCGTGAGATCCGTCCATACGTTGGGCGCAGGCCGACCACACCGCACAACGCTGCGGGCTGGCGCACCGATCCGCCCGTATCGCTTCCCAGAGCGAACACTGCTTCCCCCGCCGCGACCGCTGCCGCCGAACCGCCGGAGCTTCCCCCCGGCACGCGCGAAACATCGAGCGGATTGGCTGTGGGGCCGAAGGCCGACGTCCCCGTATCGCTTCCCATCGCAAATTCATCCATGTTCAGCTTGCCGAGCAGCACAGCTCCCGCCTGGTGCAGCCGCTCCGCCGCGTCCGCGTCATACGGCGGGATAAAATTTTCAAGCATCCGCGACGCGCAGGTGGTGCGCACGCCTTTTGTGCAGATGTTATCCTTGATCGCCATCGGGATTCCGGCCAGGAGAGGAAGCTCCTCTCCCGCCGCCCGGCGCGCGTCGATCCGATCGGCGGCAGTGAGGGCTTTTTCCCGCGTCACCGTCAGAAAAGCATGTACCTCCGGCTCACAAGCTTCTATGCGCTTCAGACAGGCGAGCGTCAACTCCCGCGCGGAACATTTCCCGCCGCGCAGAGCGCGGGCCAGCGTCTGGACCGTCCACTTCTCCCCGTTACGCATGCGCTTTCCCTCCTATCGCGCGGGGAAGGACAAAGCAGCCGTCCCGCACCGCCGGAGCGTTTTGCAGCGTTTCCTCCTGCGTCAGCGAAGGGGAGGGAACGTCCTCACGCAGAAAGGGCAGATCCTCGGGATCGTGCGCCGTCCCCTCCGGCTCCTGCATCTGCGCGGCAAATTGCAGAATCTCCTCAAAATCAGCGCGCAGCTCCTCCGTCTCCTCCGCCGTCAGGCGCAGATTGGCCAGGTTGGCGATTTCCGTGATTGAAAAATCCATGTGTTCTCCTTCTACCGGCACGCAAACGCCGATCCTTCTGTTCTCAGTATTCCTCGCCCGCGTCCAGCAGCACAATCTCGTCCGCGCTCAGCGAACAGTCCAGCGCCTGCGTCAGCTCAAGAAGCTGGTTCATACCGGAAACAGCCGCGATGGGCACGGCGGGGAAAGGCTTTCCGGCCATCCATGCCAGAACAAGGGCGGCAATCGGAACGCCGTGCGTGCCGGAAATCTCCCGCAGAGCATCCAGACGGCGATCGTTGAGCGCACAGCGGTACTCCCTGAGAGCCCCATCCCGCAGCGTTCCGGCGGCCGCCTTGGTGAAATATCCCTTGCCCATCGCGGAAAATGCCATGGTGCACAGAGTATCGGGATGCTCCTTCAACAGATCGTACAACGGCTGATCCATACAGACCAGCGTGGGATCCACCAGCTTATCATGGTCAGCGCGCGCCAGACTCCACTGGTTCTGCACACCGCAAAAGCCAGCATACCCATGCGCGGCGGCTGCTTTCGCCGCCTGCCGCACACGCTCTGTTGTCCAGTTGGACACGCCGTAGGAGAGCAGCTTCCCCTCCCGGCGGAACTGTTCCAGCAGGCCCAGCAGCTCCTCCACCGGCAGGGTGGGATCGTCCCGGTGCAGCCAGTACAAATCCACATGATCCGTCCCCAGTGCGCGGAGACTGCTCTCCAGATCGTATCGCAGCTCCTTTTCGTGCAGGCGGATGGCAGTCATAGCGTCAAAGGGCGGATGGCCTCCCTTTGTGGAGATCACCAGGCCGTTCCTGTTCCCGTGCTGTTTGAGCCAGCGCCCCAGAATCTGCTCACTGACATTTTCTCCGTGCGGCAGCCACCGGCCATAGCAGTTGGCAGTGTCGATCAGATTTCCTCCGTGCTCCGTGTAGACATCCAGAAGCGCACAGGATTCCTTTTCCCCGAGGGAATCCCCGAACTGTGCCGCGCCGAGACTCACGGGAGAAACCGGGATCGGTACGCCGGGCAAACGCTTTTCCATCATAGTTTTCCTCTCCTTCCTCTGTCAAACCTATCCTGTGTTACCCCTCCCGGACAAAAAATCCGAACCCCATGCGCCCGCACAGGATTCGGATTCATCTGGTTTGGTGGGCCATCAAGGACTCGAACCTTGGACCGACCGGTTATGAGCCGGCTGCTCTGACCAACTGAGCTAATGGCCCGTAAAATATAGACTCCAAAACAGATTTATTTTATCATATCTCCTGTTATTTCGCAAGAGTTATTTTTCCTCTCCTCCCCCCTGGCACTGCGGGTTTGTCATCACAAAGCGGTCATCAATATTCTTTTCGCCCCATTCGCACATGAGATCCAGAAGCGTCTCCAGAGAGCGTCCCTTGGGCGTGATGGAATACTCCACCCGCGGGGGTACCTCGGCGTACACTCTGCGCGCAATGAGCCCATCGTTTTCCAGCTCCCGGAGCTGGTTGGTGAGCGTCCGCTGGGACACCTGCGTGATGACGCGCATCAGTTCGCTGAACCGCTGGGGTCCCTGCTGGATCAGCCTATCCAGAATGAGCGGTTTGCATTTGCCCCCAATCATTTTCAGAGTTACTTCCATCTCACAGGTCACCTGTATTTTTTCCATACGCTTCTCCTTATAGTGCACTTTTTTTCACTTGCTGAGAAAAATGTGCGTACTTGCTGCTATGCAGGTCGAACGGTATAATACGAGTATAGCGTAATTTTACGAATTTGCAAGACACCGCCTGTACCAGACGCCTTTGGGGAGATTGGCGCGGCTGGGCTGCGGCGGAAAATCAACAGGGAGGTTCGTATGGAATACAGGACTTTAGGACGCACCGGATTAAAGGCAAGCGAGATCGGCCTGGGCGGCGAGTGGTTCAACGGCCTGACCGTAGGGGAAACCGCTGCCATTCTGGATGCGGCGCAGGAAAACGGCATCAACTACATCGATATCTTCATGCCTCAGGCCCCTACCCGCAGCAATCTGGGAGCCGCCATGCAGGGACGCCGGGAGCAATTCATCATTCAGGGGCATCTGTGCACCGTATTTGAAGATGGACAGTATACCCGCACCCGGGATATGGAAAAAACCAGGCGGTCCTTTGAGGATCTGCTCGAACGCCTGCAAACCAATTATATTGACATCGGCATGATTCACTATGTGGACAGCGAGGAGGATTTCCAGACTGTCTTTGAGGGGCCGATTCTTGCCTATGCCAAAGAGCTGAAGAAAAAGGGGATCATCCGCCACATCGGCATGAGTTCCCACAACCCGCATATTGCGCTCCGGGCTGTGGAAAGCGGCTTGGTGGATGTGCTGATGTTCAGCATCAATCCGGCCTACGACATGGAAGCCCCGGAAACCGACATCTTCGATCTGATGGAATTCAAGGGCATGGAAAAGGATAGCCTTGTGGTGGACGAAGCCCGCCAGAAGCTGTATTCCGCCTGCGAGGCGGCTGGTGTGGCCATCACCGTGATGAAACCGCTGGGAGCCGGTACGCTTCTGAAAGCGGAAAGCTCTCCCTTCGGCGTGGCCATGACCGTACCGCAATGCATCCAGTATTGTCTGGACCGCAACGGCGTGAAGGTTGTCATTGTGGGCTGCCATACGGTGGAGGAGGTGCTGGAGGCAGTCAAGTACTACAACACACCGGCCAGCGAGCGCAGCTATTCCCATATTTTCAGCGCCGGAGACGCCATCCGTATGACAGGCCGGTGCATGTACTGCAACCACTGCCAGCCCTGCCCGTCCCACATCGACATTGCCGCCGTGACTAAATTCCTGGATCTGGCTGTTCAGCAGGACACGGTGCCGGAAACAGTGGCACAGCACTATTGGGCTCTCTCCGCCACGGCGGACGATTGCCTGATGTGCGGCAGATGTGAACCGAACTGCCCCTTCGGAGTCCAAATCCGGGAAAACATGAAGCGGGCCAGGGCGGTATTCGCCCCTTCCCGCCCGGTGTAATATACCAGGAGGCCGCGCCCTGCAAAAGGCGCGGCCTCCTTTATTGATTTAAAGTTTGTTGCTCAGCAAAATATACTTTGCTTTCGCCTTTCAGCAGCTTGCGCCGCCAATCGTCACCTGCTCGAGAATCTCTTCCTTGCGCTTGAGCAGATTATCGGAAATCAGCATTTTTTCCACCTTTTCGACGCCAAGACGGTCCACGGTGCTGCCGAAGCGCTCGCCTGTCTCGCCCTTGCTCTTGAAGAGCAGGATCGCCTTTTCCACCACGTCCAGGACTTCCTCGCGCGTGAACAGACGGTTCAGCGGGGTGCCGACGCGCGTCTTTTTGCCCCAGCGGCCGCCGACATAGACCTTATACAGGGTCTCCGTCTCCTCCATGGCGCCGAACGGGCACGCCTTGAGGCAGCGGCCGCAGTTGTTGCAGATCTCGCTGTCAAACACCGGCTTACCGTTTTCCACAGCGACGCACTTCATCGGGCAGCCGGATTCCACGGCGCACTTGGCACAGGAGCGGCATTTTTCAGGGTTAAACTTCGGCACACGCTGGCCAACGATGCCCAGATCGTTGAGGTCAGGCTTCATGCAGTTGTTCGGGCAGCCGCCGACCGCAATCTTGAACTTGTGCGGCAGCGTCACACCGGCATAGCCGACATAGAAGCGGTCGTGGATCTCCTTCGCCAGTGCCTGGGTGTCATAAAGGCCGAACACGCAGGTGGTGCCTTTGCAGGCCACGACGGGACGCACGCGCGAACCGGTTCCGCCCGTCACCATGCCCTCCTGCGCCACATAGGCCTTGAAGTCCTCGATCTTCTCAAAGGGGATGCCGGGCAGCTCCACCGTCAGGCGGGAGGTGAAGGTCAGCGTGCCATTGCCGAACTTCGCGGCAGCCTCGCTCAGGCAGCGCATCTGCGCCGCGGTCAGCACACCGTTCTCTGTGATAATGCGGCCCGAAAAATTGTCGGTGCTGCGGTTGAGCAGAAAGCCCTGGCTTTTTACACGCTTGATCTCATTGGGGGAAACAGACATGGGTAATACCTCCATCCATAAAGTACACAGGAGACCGCCCCTCCGAAGGTGGCGTCTTGCAAATCAGGAAAATTTCGTGTATCGTAGGAGGGAAGAGCTTCCCTCTGCAGATACGATTTATTTTGTGCCGTAGCAGGGGTGCTCCATCACCTTTGTCTCCTTGACAACCAGGCTGTAGAAGCGGTATCCGCCGGTGAGATTCCAGCAGTCGAAGCCATAGCCCGCCAAGATACGGCACGCAATATAGCTGCGCAGGCCGCTCTGGCAATGCACATAGATGGGCTTCTTCGGATCCAGCTCGCCGATATGCTCACGCAGCTCGTCCACCGGGATGCCGGTAAAACCCTCGATGGCTCCGTTCTCGCGCTCGGCAGGGGTACGCACATCCAGCAGCGTCACACTGCCGTCGCGCGGCAGGGAAGCAACCTCGTCCCAGTGGAAGGCCTTGATCTTGCCGGTCAGGACGTTCTCGATCGCATAGCCCGCATAGTTGACGGGATCCTTCGCGGAACCGAACGGCGGGGCGTAGCAAAGCTCCAGCTCCGTCAGGTCGGACGCGGTCATGCCGGCGCGGATCGCCACAGCCAGCACGTCGCAGCGCTTGTCCACCCCATCATAGCCGATAAGCTGCGCGCCGAGCAGGCGGCCCGTCTTTTTCTCATACAGTACCTTCATCGAAATGCCGTGTGCGCCCGGATAATAGGAGGCGTGGGACTGGTTGAAGGTGTACATTTTGTCATAGTCCAGACCGGCGGCTTTGGCGGCGCGCTCGTTCACGCCCGTCATGGCGATGGTCATGTCAAACAGCTTGAGGACCGAGGATCCCTGCGTCTGCTTGTATTCGCTCGGGATGCCGCAGATGTTGTCCGCGGCAATGCGTCCCTGCTTGTTGGCCGGCCCCGCCAGCGGGACATAAGCCTTCTGCTTGGTGACGAAATCCGTTACCTCCACCGCGTCGCCCACGGCGTAAATGTCCGGGTTCGAGGTGAGCATGTGGGAATCCACGAGGATCGCACCGCGTGCGTTCAGCTCCAGCCCGGCCTGCTTGGCCAGCACGGTGTCAGGACGCACACCCACGGACAGGATTACCATATCCGTCTCAATGGAGCCGTCGTTCAGCTTCACCGTCATTTTGCCGCCATTGTCCTCAATGGCCGTCACACCGTTTTTCAGCACAAGGTTCAGCCCCTGGCTTCTGGCATACTGGTGCACCTCACAGGCCATATCGTAGTCCAGCGGGGCAATCAGATGATCGCTCAGTTCCACGATTGTGGTTTCCACACCCGCTTTCTTCAGGTTTTCCGCCATCTCCACGCCGATATAGCCGCCGCCGATCACCACGGCGCTGTCGGGGAATTCCTCCTCCACATATTCCCGGATTCGCTCGGTGTCCGGGATGCTGCGCAGGGTAAAGACGCGGCTGCCGTCCGCGCCGGGCAGCGGCGGAACGATCGGGGCCGCGCCGGGGGAAAGAATCAGCTTGTCGTAGGATTCCGTATATTCGCCCTCCGCGGTGCGGACGGTGACGGTTTTCGCCGCTGTATCGATCGACGTCACCTCGTTGTTGACGCGTACCTCCACATTGAAACGGGACTTGAAGCTCTGCGGCGTTTGCAGCGTCAGAGCGGATTTTTTCTTAATCTCCCCGCCGATGTAATAGGGCAGGCCGCAGTTTGCGAACGAGATATACGGCCCGCGCTCCAGAACGATAATCTCCGCCTTCTCGTCCAGCCTGCGCAGACGCGCCGCTGCGGATGCTCCGCCGGCCACACCGCCGACAATCACTACCTTCATGAGAAAAGCCTCCTTCTTTATAGGGCTTCTATCCCGAAGCCCCCTGATTTCTCTTACCATAAGAGTACCATCTTTTCATGTTTTTGTAAAACGAAAACCGCAAAGATTATCAATTCGTTCACAGATTGACAGAAGGGAGGGTTCGGATGAACCAGGATCTGCTCACACATCTGCGTGAAATCACCGCCGAGGAACGCGCTCTGCTGGAAACGGGCGGCGGGATCCGCCGTGAGCGTTACTCTTCGGAAGGTGAATTCACGGTGGACAGCGGCCGCGTGATTGGCCCCGGACGGCTGATGGACGTTTCCACCCACACCCGCTTTGCTTATTTTCCACGGCACCGGCACAATTATGTGGAAATCATGTATGTCTGCGCGGGCAGCATCACCCATATTCTCAACGGGGAAAAGACTGTGGTTCTGCGGGAGGGGGATCTACTCTTCCTCAATCAGTCGTGCCGCCATGAGATCCTTCCGGCGGGGGAGGAGGATATTGGGGTCAACATCATCGTGCTGCCGCAGTTTTTCCACTCCGCCTTCGGAATGCTGGGGAAAGGCAACAGCATGAGCGACTTCCTTCTGCACTGTCTGACACAGGAGGATCCCGCGCCGCTGTCGCTGCAATTTCACACCGCCGGGCTGCTCCCGGTGCAGAATCTGATCGAAAACCTGATCTGGTCTGCCGTCTACCACGATGATCCGGACAGCCGCCTGAACCAGCTCACCATGGGACTGCTGCTCCAGCAGCTTCTCCGGCACGCGGAACGGCTCTCCACCGACAGCGCCGGGATGGATAAAGTTGTCCTGCGCGCCCTGCGCTACATTGATGACCACTATGCCGACGCGAGCCTGGAGGAATTCTCCCGTGCCGTGCACCGCCCGCTGGCGGAAATCAGCCGTGCCGTGCACCGGGAAACCGGCAGCACTTTCAAGGAGCTTTTACAGAAAAAGCGTTTCCGGGAAGCCGCCGCTCTGCTTCAAAATACGTCGCTCCCTGTTTCCGATGTGGCCTATGCCGTCGGCTACAGCAATACCAGCTATTTTCACCGCCGTTTTCGGGAAATCTTCAGCGTAAGCCCCCGGGAATACCGTGAAAGTCCTGCCTGCGATCCCCACAAATAAGGACGCTGTTTTTTTCAAGCAGCGTCCTTTTTTTCTCTGCCGCCGGCGTTTACAATGAAAGCAGGAAACGGAGCGGGAAACGCCCGCGCCGCCCGCCCATGGGGCGAAGAAGGGAGAGAGCATATGGAACGGTATTATCTGGCGGTCGATATCGGCGCGTCCAGCGGAAAGATGGTTCTGGGATGGATGGAAGGAGACACGCTTTGCACCCAGGAGGTGTGGCGCTTTCCGAACGGAGCCAAAAATACAAATGGCCGCCGCTGCTGGGACACGGACGCACTGTTCCGGGAGATCTGCGCGGGACTGCGCCGCTGTGCGGAGATCGGAAAAATTCCGTCGAGCATGGGCGTGGACACCTGGGGCGTTGATTTTGTCCTGCTCGACGCCAAGGGAAACCGGCTGGGCGACGCCGTGGCCTACCGCGACAGCCGTACCGCCGGGATGGACAAAATCCTGCGCACACAAAAGTATTCCCTCTTAAAGGAAGAAGCATAAAAGAAAGCAAGGAGGAATTTCCGTATGAAACTTTATGAAGAAGCAAAAGAGCGGTATGCCGCTCTGGGAAGCGATGCCGAGGAGGCCATGAAGCGTCTGGCGTCCATCAAAATCTCCATGCACTGCTGGCAGGGCGACGACGTCAAAGGCTTTCTGTTCTGTGATCGGGAGCTTTCCGGCGGCATCCAGGCCACGGGCAACTATCCGGGAGCGGCCCGCACGCCGGACGAGCTTCGTGCCGACATGGACAAAGCCTTCTCCCTCATTCCCGGCAAGCACAAAGTCAATCTGCACTCCACCTACGCGGATACGGAGGAATGCATTGATCTGGACGCGATTGAACCGCGCCACTACGCTTCGTGGGTCCAGTGGGCCAAGGAGCACGGCCTGGGTTTGGACTTCAACCCCACCTGCTTCTCCCATGAAAAGGCGGAGAGCGGCTACACCCTTTCGAGCGCCGACGAAGGGATCCGCCGCTTCTGGATCGAGCACTGCCGCCGCAGCCGCCGCGTGGGCGAATATTTCGGAAAAGAGCTGGGACAGAAATGCGTCACAAACGTCTGGATCCCGGACGGCAGCAAGGATGTTCCGGTGGACCGCTACGCGCCGCGCCTGCGCCTGAAGGAATCGCTCGATGAAATCTTTGCTGAAAAGCTGGATCCCGCCGCCAACCTTGACGCGGTGGAGAGCAAGCTGTTCGGCATCGGCTCGGAGAGCTACGTCGTCGGCTCCCATGAATTCTATATGGGCTATGCGATGAAGAACAATGTCGCCGTCTGCCTGGACGCAGGCCATTTCCATCCCACGGAGGTTATCAGCAACAAGCTATCCTCCCTGCTCCTGTTCAGCGACGAGATGCTGCTGCACGTCTCCCGCCCCGTGCGCTGGGACAGTGACCACGTCGTGGCGCTCGACGACGAATTGCAGGAGATCGCCAACGAGGTGATCCGCAACGGCCTTGCGGACCGCATCCACATCGGCCTGGACTTCTTCGACGCCAGCATCAACCGTGTGGCCGCCTGGGTCATCGGCATGCGCAACATGCAGAAAGCGCTGCTGCGCGCCCTGCTGGAGCCCACCGCCGTTATGAAGAAGCTGGAACTCGACGGCGACTACACCGCCCGCCTTGCGTATCTGGAAGAAATGAAAGCTATGCCGTGGCAGGCTGTGTGGGATGAGTTCTGCGAGCGGCAGGGCGTCCCGGCAGGCCTTGCGTGGCTGGACGAGGTGCGCGGCTACGAAAAGAAAATCCTGGCCGAAAGAGCCTGAGAGGAGAACGTATTATGAACAACATCTTTGAAGCGCCCTTTGTGCGCGAAATGTGCCATATCACCGCCAACATGTACCGCATGGGCTGGGATGAGCGCAACGGCGGCAACATCAGCTGGATTCTCGAAAAGGAAGCCGTAGAGCAGTATCTTGACCCCGCCGCCGTGCAGCGCACCCTGCCGCTGAGCTTCGATGCCTCCGCTCTGGCGGGCCGGTATCTGATTGTCACCGGCACCGGACGCTATTTCCGCAACGTTGAGCGCTGCCCGCAGGACAACATGGGCGTGATCCGCATCAGTGCGGACGGGAAATCGTACGACATTCTCTGGGGCTTTGAGCACGGCGGCCGCCCCACGAGCGAGCTTCCCACCCATCTGATGAACCATATCGTCCGCCTGGAAGCGGATCCGCAGCACCGTGTCGTCATGCACTGCCATCCGGCGAACATCCTCGCAATGACATATGTTCATGACCTCGACGACCGGGCGTTCACCAAGACGCTGTGGCAAATGTGCACCGAGTGCATCGTCGTGTTCCCGGAGGGCATCTCCGTGCTGCCGTGGATGGTCTGCGGCACCAACGCGATCGGAGAAGCAACAGCGGAGAAAATCCGTGATACGCGCGTTGTCCTCTGGGCCGCGCACGGCATCTTCGGCACGGGACGCGACATGGACGAAACCTTCGGGCTGATCGAGACGGTCGAAAAGGCCGCCGAGATCTACATCAAGATCCAGAACGTCCCGTGGAAGCAGTCGATCACAGACGCGGAACTCGCCGCACTGTGCGAGGAATTCGGCCTGACCCCCCGCGCCGGTTATCTCGATGTATAATACTTTCACCTGTGCAAAATTCGTTCCTGTTTTGAAAGAAATCGAAAGAAAGTATTGACGGGATCTCAAAACAGGTGTACGATCCCATGTAAGAAGGGCGGAGTGGACCAAGGGCCGCTCTGCTCTTTTTCAAATGCCGTTTTTCAATGGCAGCCACAGGAGGAGAATACCAATGATTCTTTATGTCAACGCAAACGCGGGCCGTGATGGAAACGGCTCGAAGGAGATGCCCTTCCGCCGCATCGGCGACGCGGCGCGGATCGCACAGCCCGGCGATGAGGTTCTGGTCGCCCCTGGCGTGTACCGCGAATACGTCGACCCGCAGAACGCCGGTACGCCTGACGCGCGCATCACCTACCGCAGCACGGAACCGCTGGGCGCGGTAATCACCGGTGCGGAGGAGGTCAAAAGCTGGAAGCCGTATAAAGGGAACGTGTGGGTCTGCCGCATCGACAACGCGGTGTTCGGCGGCTATAACCCTTACACCACTTATGTTTACGGCGACTGGTATTTTGCCGGAAAAAGCAAGCACACCGGCGCGGTGTATCTGAACGACAAGATGCTCTATGAAGCGGATTCGATTGACGCCTGCCTGGAAGGCGCGGTCTGGGAATGCTCCTGGGAACCGGAAGCTTCCGTTTACAAATGGTACGCGGAGCAGGACGGCGGAGAAACCGTCCTTTATGGAAACTTCCAGGGAAAGAATCCGAACGAGGAAAATGTGGAGATCAACGTGCGCCGCGAATGCTTCATGCCCTCCAAAACCGGCGTGGGCTATATCACCGTGAGCGGCTTTTCCATCTGCAAGGCAGCCACGACATGGGCTCCGCCCGCCGCGTACCAGGACGGTATGATCGGCCCGCACTGGTCCAAGGGCTGGATCATTGAGGACTGCGAGATCAGCAACAGCAAGTGCGCCGGTATCTCGCTGGGCAAATACCTCGATCCGGACAACGACCATTACTTCACCGTGAAGCATGTGAAGAGCCCCACACAGATGGAACGCGACGCGGTGTGCCGCGGACAGTACCACGGCTGGCTCAAGGAAAAAGTGGGAAGCCACATCGTGCGCCGCTGCAACATCCACAACTGCGAGCAGGGCGGCATCATCGGCCGCATGGGCGCGGTGTTCTCCGTGATTGAGGACAACCACATCCATCACATCAACAACATGATGGAGCTTGGCGGCGCGGAGATCGCGGGCATCAAGCTGCATGCCGCCATCGACGTGACATTCCGCCGCAACTACATTCACCACTGCACCATGGGCATCTGGTGCGACTGGGAGGCCCAGGGTACACGCATCACGCAGAACCTCATGCACGACAACCAGCGTCCCGATTTCGCCAAGCCGCTCAAGGGCGGCATGATGAGCCAGGATATTTTCGTGGAGGTCGGCCACGGCCCCACGCTGATCGACAACAATATCCTGCTGTCGGACGCTTCCCTGCGCATCGCGACCGAGGGCGTGGCGATGGTGCACAACCTGATCTGCGGCTCCTTCACCTGCGTGGGCAGCGGCACGGGCACGCGCTACACACCGTACCACATCCCGCACCGCACGGAGGTCATGGGCTTCATGACGATCCTGCACGGCGACGACCGCTTCTACAACAACATCTTTGTCCAGAAGTGGCCGTCCGCGCCTTACGTCACCCTGCGCGACAGCAGCGAAGGACAGGACGAGGACAACCGCGAGGTCGGCACGCATGTGTTTGACGAATATCCCACCTACGACGAGTGGATTGCGATGTTCGACATGGATACCGACGTTCCCGATATGATGAAGCTGGCTCCCGCCCACGAAAGCCATCTGCCCGTCTGGGTGAAGGGCAACGCTTACTTTGCCGGAGCGAGGGCATATAAGAACGAAACGGATCATCTGGTAGACGACAACCATGAGGTCCGCGTGGAGCTGGCCTTCCGTGACGGCAAGCCCGTTCTTGAGACCAACCTGTATGAATATCTGAAGGAATACCGTACCGGCATGGTAAACAGCGATATCCTTGGCTACGCCTTTGAGCCGGAGGAGCGCTTTGAGAATCCCGACGGTACGGAGATCGTGTTCGACCGCGACTACTTCGGCGGACACCGCGGCATCGGTGTCCTGCCCGGCCCGTTTGCCGGCGCACAGGACGCAGAAAAACCGCTTTGGTAAAAAATAAGGGCCCCCATGCCGATGACAGATGCATCCGCATGGGGCCCATTTTTTATTGGAATATTCGTTTTATTTCACGGGATTCAGCACAGCGACTCCATAGGCCGGAAGCGAAAGTGTTTCTCCGCATGCTTTGCCGGTTTCCACATTCGTAAAGCTGCCGGGCAGAGCGATCTCCACAGCGGAATCCGAGAAATTCTGCACGAAGAAGAATTCCCGTCCCGTGGAAGCGTCGCAGCGCAGCGAAACCGTCACACCGGCGGGCAGCTCCGTATCCAGATTGCGCAGGCCCAGATCCCGGATCAGCACGCCCAGGAAATCGTTCAGGAAATCCTGACCGGTGCGGCAGGCGATATAGTAAGCACGGCCATTGCCGAAGGAGTTCACCGTCAGAGCCGGGGTTCCGGCATAGAACTCCGCCCCATACTCCGCCAGTGTACGGGCCGTTGTCACACGCACCAGCTGGCACAGATCGCCGGTCTGATATTCGCGTGCAAGACCATGCAGGCCGCTGTCCGGCAGCAGGCGCAGGGAATTTTTGTCGTGCGGGTAAAGTGCGTCGATCTCCGTCTGCTCCAGACCAAACACCGCGTCCAGACCCTGTCCCGGCGTGCCGCCGAGGAAGCACAGATCGTTTTCATCCACCACGCCGGTCCAGTAGGTGCCGACGAGAACACCGCCGTTTTCCACAAAGCGGCTCAGCTTCTCCGCGATCCCGGCGTGCAGCAGATACAGCATCGGGGCGACTACCAGCTTATACGGTGTGAAGTCCGCCTCCTCGTCCACCACGTCCACATTCACACCCTGATCAAAGAACGGGCGGTACATGGCAAGCAGGTCCTCCATAAAACCCTTTTGGTATTGGGTATTGTGCAGGCCCTTCATCTCGCCCAGCGCCCAGCGGTTCTCCACATCGTGGATCACAGCCACACGCGCCGGGAACACGGTGCGCACCGTATCGGTGAGTGCGTGCAGGCGCTCGCCCACCCGCGCCACATCGCGGAATACGCGGTGGCCGGCGGAACCGTCGTGATCGACAACAGCCCCATGGAATTTCTCCGCACCGCCGCGGCCCTTGCGCCACTGGAAATACTGGACGCTGTCCGATCCGTGGGCCACAGCCTGGAGGGAGGACAGCTCATGCATCCCCGGGCGGCGGAGGCGTGCCACGGGCTGCCAGTTCGTTGCGCTCGGGGAGGATTCCATCATCAGGAAGGGCTCGCCTGGCTTGAGGGCGCGCATCCAGTCATGTGCCATGGCGATATACGCGGGCAGAGACTCCTGGCCGTTGTGCCAGTTCGGGTAGTTATCCCAGGAGATCACGTCGCAGACCTCACGGAATTTGCCGTAGTTCAGGCCGTCGTAGAAGCCCATCATATTGGTGGTGACAGGCACATCCGGAGAGAAGGTGCGCAGAGCATCCTTTTCCGCCTGCATGAAATCCACGGCCTGATCGGTGGTGAAGCGCTTCCAGTCCAGGATCAGATTATGGTGCGCCGTTTCGCCGATCCCCTCGATGGAGGAGGTAATCTGATCCCACGAGGAATAGCTATGGCTCCAGAAGGAGGACCAGTAAGTATGGTTCAGGTTCTCCAGTGTGCCATATTTCTTTTTGAGCCATTCCCGAAATGCTGCCTGACACAGTTCACAATGGCACTCGCCGCCGTATTCGTTCGAGAGATGCCAGAGAACCACGGCGGGATGCTTTCCAAAGCGCTGCGCCAGCGCGCTGTTCATCTGGCGCACCTTTTCCCGGTACACGGGGGACGTCCAGCAGTGGTTGTGGCGCTCGGCAAACAGGATTCTGCGGCCGTTCGGATTGACGCGCAGCACCTCTGGATATTTTTCAGCCATCCAGGCAGGGCGCGCGCCGGACGGTGTGGCCAGCACGGTATAGATCCCGTTTTCATACAGGTTCTCTATGATCTGCGCCAGCCAGTCAAAATCATACTTTCCTTCCTCAGGCTCCAGACGCTCCCAGTCAAAGATCCCGACGGACATGGCATTGCAGCCTGCCAGCTTCATCAAACGGATATCCTCCTTGAGAATTTCCGGATGATCCAGCCACTGGCCGGGGTTGTAATCGCCGCCGTGAAGCAGCACATTCCAATACTTCATTTTCAGTTCCTCCCTGTTTTCTCCATCCGCCCGGTATGGCGGCAGATAATTTCCTTTGTAAGAATACCATACTCTCCAAAAATGTAAATGGAAAAATGGAGGAACTTTTGGGAAAAATGTGAGATTTACAACTCAATCTCTCAGCAAGGCAGTGTTAAAATCTGCCTTATTGGGCCAGCAGAAAATACAGCGCAATGCCAACCACTACGACAACGCATGCCCCCACTGCCCACCAGATGGCATAGGACTTCTTTTTCCTTTCCCGCTTAACATAAACATAATTGTCATCGTCCTTCTTCGGCGCAGCCTGTTTGACCTTGGAAGGCGTTTTTTTGATTCTCTCATAATCCATGAGAAGTCTGATATTCTCGTCCAGAGGTTCTCCACACTGCTTGCAAAAATGGCGCTCATCGTCATTCTCCTGCCCGCAGCGCCGGCATTTCTTTGACATGTGCAACCCTCGCTTTCTTTATTTTACAGTTATTTCATTGTACATGCCAGCCGCAGCAGATGTCAAGCGTTACCGGAAATGCTCCGGCATTCGCACGTACAAAAGCACCTGACACCCTTTACAGCCTATGCATATGGGGGGAGCAAGGCAAAAAGCTGTTTCCTATAACGCGGGAACGGCATGACCGCAGTCAGGGCCATGCCGTTTTCTCAAAGCTTCGATTGGATTTCTCTCAGCCTCTCTTGTTAGAATGTCTCCAGATGTGCATTTTCTCCGCCTGGCTAATCAGCTCATCGCGGAACTGCGGATGCGCCACGGAAATGATCGCCTCCGCTTTTTCCCAGGTGGACAGGCCCTTGAGGTTGACCATACCATATTCCGTCACAAGGTAATGAACGTTCGCGCGGGTATCGGTGACGATGGAGCCGTTTGCGAGCGTCGGCAGAATACGGGACTGCAGGTTGCCCTGTTTATCCGTGAACGTCGACGAGCAGCAAATGAAGCTCTTGCCGCCCTTGGAAAGATACGCGCCGAGTACGAAATCGAGCTGGCCGCCCGCTCCGCTGATCGGCTTGGTTCCGGCAGACTCCGCGTTCACCTGGCCGAACAGGTCAAGGTTGACCGCGTTATTGATGGAAATGAAATTGTCCAACTCGGAGATCACGCGGACGTCGTTGGTGTAATCCACCGGCGCGACCATCAGCTCCGGGTTATTGTCCATGTAGTCATACATTTTCTTGGTGCCGGCGCCGAAGGCATACACCTGGCGGAAACGGTTGTGGCTCTTGTTCGCGCCGGTGATCTTCCCAGCCTTCGCGATGTCCACAAACGCATCCACATACATCTCCGTATGCACGCCAAGATCCTTGAGATCCGACTGTGCAATCAGCGAACCGACCGCGTTCGGCATGCCGCCGATGCCAAGCTGCAGGCAGGCGCCGTTCGGAATCTGCTCCACAATCAGCTTCGCCACGGCCTCATCGACCTCGGTAGCGGCTCCGCCGCCGCCCATCTCAGCGATCGGGGGGTTCTGTCCCTCCACAATACCGGTCACCTTTGAGATGTGGATCCCGTTTTCCGTGCCGCCAAGGCAGCGCGGCATGTTGGTGTTGACCTCCACATAAATCTGCTTGGCACGCTCACACATAGCTCCCATGTGAGAGACACACGGACCGAAATTGAAGTAACCGTGCTCATCCATCGGGGCAACCTGGAACACAGCCACGTCGATCGGCCCCATATTCTCGCGGTAGTAGCGCGGAAGCTCGGAATAGCGGATCGGGGCATAGTAAGCCAGGCCGGAATTGACCGCGTGACGCTCAATACCGGACATATGCCAGGAGTTCCAGACAAAATGCTTCTCCGGCTCCGGAATCTTATAAATTTCCGGCACACGCATCAGAATGCCGCCGCGGATCTTCACATCCTCCAGCTCTCCCATGCGTGCCGCCAGGGCACGGTCAATCTCCTGCGGCGTGGCGATGCACCAGCCGTAATCCACCCAATCCCCGGACTTGACGGCGGCTGCCGCCTGCTCGGGCGAAACCAGTTTCTTTTGGTATTCCTCTGCAAAACTCATCGTAAAAAGCCCCTTCCAACAAATAATTGCCCGCCGCGCGGGGAAAAACAGCTCCGGCGCCCGGAGCCAATTCTTATCCATTATTTCACATTATAACTATAATTATAATATGACGCCGCACAGGGGTCAAGCGGAAGATTGCAAATTCCGATCTGCGCACCCTGGCTTGTGTTCCATGCACGCCCATGCTACAATAAGGACAGAAATGCGAAAGGCGGGAGTCAAGTGGCAATCAACCGATATATGAAGGCCGCGCTGCGGGCGATGTCCCACGCGGAAATTGATGTAAAAAAGAATTACCGTCTTCTGCGAACGGCGGAAACAGCCGCCAAGATGCCGAAGCTCAGAGGGCTTTACCGCACCTGGGAGCACCGCGTCATGAATGGGGAACACCAGGTTCCGGTGCGGATTTTCCTGCCGGGCCAGGAAACCAGCCGGAGTCTGCCGGTGCTGCTGTTCTTTCACGGCGGCGGCTGGGTAACGGGCAACATGGAAAGCTACAGTCCGGTATGCCGCGCGCTTGCGATGGCTGTAAACTGCGTTGTCGCGTCGGTGGATTACCGGCTCGCCCCCGAATACCCCTTCCCCGCCGGGCTTGAGGACTGCTACTGCGCGGCGCAGGAGCTTCTGAAAAATCCCTGGCTGCTGCGCGCCTCACGTGAGGACATCACAATCATCGGGGACAGCGCGGGCGGCAACCTGGCCGCCGCCGTCTCCCTGCTGGCCCACGATCGCGGCGGCCTTCTGCCCGACCGGCAGATCCTCCTGTATCCCGCCACGGCGGATGACCACAGCGAAAGCTCCCCCTTCCCCTCCATTCAGGAAAACGGGAAGGATTATCTTCTGACATCAAAGCGGATCTGCGATTATATGGATCTGTACCTGCCGGACGCGAAGCAGCGCAAAAACCCATATTGCTCCCCGCTGAACGCGCCGGATCTCTCCAGCCAGCCGCGCACGCTCGTCATCACGGCGGAATACGATCCCCTGCGCGACGAGGGGGAAGCCTACGCCCATCGCCTGCATGAGGCCGGCGTTCCGACAGAGCTTTTCCGGATGCCGGACGCGCTGCACGGCTTTTTCTCCCTTCCGCCGCGCTTTTCCCAGGTGCGGAAAGCGCACGAGAGGATCCGTCAGTTTCTTTCCTCCACAGCCCAGGCGGAACCGAGGTGACCGGATATGAACCCAAAAACGTCCAAAACATGGAACCGGCTGGACAACGCCGCCAAAATTTTCCCTCCCACCAGCACACGCCGGGATCCGAAGGTGTTCCGCTTTTCCTGCCGTCTGACGGAGGAGGTTGAGCCCGATGTACTGCAAAAAGCGCTTGACGGGGCAATCCGGGAATTTCCGGGTTTCTGCTGCATTTTAAAGCGCGGAGCGTTCTGGTATTACCTGGAGGAAAGTCCCCTTCGCCCCAAGGTGCACGAGGAAACGGAGACGCCATGCAGCACACTCTATAAAAACTCCAAAAAACTTCTGTTTCAGGTGATGTACTTCCGGCAGCATATCGTGCTGGAGGTATATCACGCGCTGACGGACGGCACCGGCGCAATCCAATTCCTTAAAGAAGTGGTGTGCCGCTACCTTGCCCTGCGTCATCCGGACACGCTCGGCAGCAACCCTCCTCTTTCGGACTACGATGCGTCGTTCGCCCAAAAGATGAACGACAGCTTTGACCAATACTATAATAAGAAGAACAAACAGCGCAATCCCGGGGATCCCCCCGCCTTTCAGCTTCGCGGCCTCAAAAACCCGGAAGGGCTCCTCACCGTCATCGAGGGACTCTGTTCCAGCCGGGAGGTTCTCTCCGCCGCAAAGAAGCGCGGCGTGACAGCCACTGTGCTGCTCACCTCCGTGCTGCTGCGTGCCATCGGCCTGGACATGCGGGTGGCCGATCGCAAAAAGCCCGTTGTGCTGACGATCCCTGTCAACCTGCGGAATTATTTTGACTCCCAGTCCGCACGCAACTTTTTCAGCCTGATCCCGGCCGTGATGGAATTCCGTGACGGCGTGCCGCCGCTGGAGGAAATTTTTCCTCTTGTCAAGGAACAGTTCACCTCCCGTCTGACGAAAGAGTATCTGCAAAACCGCCTTGACGGGCTGGCGGGACTTGAGCATAATCCCATTTCGCGGATTGTACCGCTCCCGATCAAGGATCTGGCTATGAAGGCAGCGTACCGCATTTCGGAGCGCTCCGCCACGGCGGCTTTGTCAAACGTGGGAATCATCCGGATTCCGGAGCCGCTCATGCCCTATATTGAGTTTTTCGACGTCTTTACCAGCACACCGAAATTGCAGCTCTGCGTATGCTCCTGCGGCGATCGCATGGCGCTGTGCTTTTCCTCCGCCTTCGCATCCCCGGACGTGCCGCGGCGCTTTTTCCGGATGCTGACGGAAATGGGAATCTCGATGACTATCATCACAAATTTGAACGCAGAGGAGGAAACGGCATGAAGCATTGTTCCAAATGTGGTGTTTTTGTCGCGGGCAACCGTTCTCTTTGTCCGTTATGTCAATCTCCTCTGACGGGAGAGTGGGACGGGGAAGCCCCGGATTTCCCCTCCCTGCCCTCCGGCTTTCCGAGGCGTGCGCTTGCCCTGCGGATTCTCGCCTTTCTCACCTTTGCGTCGCTCGCCATCTGTGCCGCTGTGAACTTCTCCATCCTGGAGCATGACTGGTGGGTGCTCTATGTGGCGGGTGGGCTTGCCAGCGCATGGATTCTTCTGCTGCTCTTTCTCAAGAAAATGAGGACGCCGCTGAAAAATCTGATCTACCAGACAGGAGCCGCGGCACTGCTTTGTGTGTTGTGGGATCTTGCCACCGGCTGGCACCGCTGGTCGCTCGATCTGGCCCTCCCTATTGTTTTTCTCGCCTGCATGGCATTGATGCTGGCGATCGCCGTAATTCGGCGGATTCCGCCCGCGGACTGCCTGCTGTATTTCGGGGAATCCATTCTGCTGGGCCTGGTTCCCGCCGTTCTTCTGCTGTGCGGCGTCATTCACCTGCCGCTGCCATCTCTCATCTGCGGCAGCGCGGCGGTTGTTTTCCTGGCCGGGCTTGTGATGTTTTTCTGGGGGCCGTTTTGGGCGGAGATCCGCAGAAGATTTCATATATAATGGGGAAAACTTCCCTCGGAGCCTCGCGAATCCTTGCCTGAATGGAAAGAGATTTCCGACCATGTGTAAAAAATCCGTCATCTTTCACAACAATTATAAAGTTTAGAGCAAGATTGAGATTGCAATTCCTGGTGTTTCCTGTATACTAAAAGTACAGAATCAAGTTCGGCAATATGGAGATTTTGTACAGAAATTTTCCGATCGCCGTCTTGTTACATTGAACGGGAGGTAATACCTAATACCAATGAAAAAGGTTCTGAGTACCATACTGGCCGCCCTTCTCGCCGCCGGCGCACTGAGCGCCTGCCAGTCGGCTCCTGCTTCTTCCGGCACGGAGAGCACGCCGGAAAGCAAAGCGGAGGAGAGCACCGCTGAGGAAAGCAAGGCCGAGAGCGGAGACGTCGCCACAAGCGATATCACACTGACCTACTGGTCCATGTGGAACTCCACCGAGCCGCAGGCAATCGCCATTCAGGAAGCCATCGACGCCTATACGGCGGAGACCGGCATCAAGGTGGAGGTACAGTGGAACGGCCGTGATACCCAGCAGCAGACCATCCAGGCCGCTCTGGACAGCCAGACCGCTATCGACCTCTTCGACGAGGACTTCCAGCGCGTTTCCACGCAGTACAACAAGAACTGCCTGAACCTGGAAGACATGGCCGCAGCTGTCGGCTATGAGGATTACGCTGTTGCCGCTCTGTCCGCCGCTGTGCGCAACTGGGCCGGCGAGCTGATCGCCATCCCCTACCAGCCCTACACCTCCGGCGTGTTCTACAACAAGGCCGCCTTTACGGCCGCCGGAATTGAAAAAGAGCCCGAGACCTGGGATGAATTCCTCGAGGTCTGCCAGAAGCTGAAGGACGCCGGTTATGTCCCGCTCGTGCAGGACGACGCCTATGTCCTCTACACCTACGGCTTCCAGCTGGCCCGCTACATCGGCCAGGACGCTGTGAAGGAGCTGGCCCTTAACGGCGGCTGGTCCCAGAGCGCCGAAGCCAAGAAGGCTGCCGACGATATCGCAAACCTGGTTTCCCAGGGCTACATCGATGGTCTCGATGTTTACCCCAAGGGTGAGAACCGCATCGGCTTCGAGGAGGCCGCAATGGTCGTGAACGCTTCCTGGGTTCCCAGCGAGATCACGAACAACACTGACTGCGACCTTGAGTGGGGCATGTTCAACTATCCCGCCGTGGAAGGCGGCAAGGATCCGAACACCGTCGCCAACATTGGCGCCCAGGCGTTCGCCATCCCCTCCTATTCCGAGCATCCGCAGGAGGCTTTCGACCTGATCACGAAGATCACCTCCGGCGAATTTGACGCCAAGATGGCTATGGCAAGCAACGGCATTCCGGCCGACACCCGCAACGAGGAGTGGCCCGAGATGCTCGCAGGCGTTCGTGACGCGTTCAATGTGCAGACCGCTGGTACAGCCCGGCATCATCACTGTCAGCATCTTCAATTTCCTCGCTGTTTGGAATGAATATTTTATGGCTCTGATTTTTGCGGGCTCCGACGAACTCAAGAACGTGGGCATCGGTTTGTTCAACATGGTGAGCGCCATGAAGAGCGTGGGTGATCTGGGCGGCCTGTTCGCTGCGGTCATTATCGTGTTTATGCCCACCTTCCTGCTGTACATTTTCCTGAGTGAAAAAATCATCGCAGGCGTCACCGCCGGTGGCGTCAAAGGATAACCCGGCACATATTTCCCATAAGCAGCTTCCCGCATCCCAGCATAGAAACAACCAGAAAGGGGCGCGCAAAGCATCCCGGCTTTCCGCGCCCCTTTTCATACTCAAAAAGAAAGAAGGCAGGAATCCATGGACGAGAAAAGAACTACTGGCCGTGTTACCATCCCTACCAACCTTGACGTCGTTCCCGAAACAATTGAGATCCTCAAAAAATGGGGAGCCGACGCCATCCGTGACTGCGACGGCACCGAATTCCCTGAGAAGCTCACCGGCGTAGGCGCGAAAATCTATTCCACCTATTACACCACCCGCAAGGACAACGAGTGGGCTAAGGCCAACCCGGACGAGGTGCAGCAGTGCTACATCATGACGGGCTTCTACACCGCCCGCGATGGAGAAATGCTTTCGATCCCGCTCATGAAGGGCATCTCTCCCGAGCTGATGAAGGTCAACACCCGCGATGATATCCGCCGCTGGTGGGAAGTAATCGACCGCACAACGGGCGAACCTCTTTCCCCGGATGCGTGGCGCTACAATGAGGAAACCGGCTGTGTGGAGCTCCCCTCCCCCGTCGCCTTCCATGATTACACCGTCAGCTTTCTCGCCTATCTGATCTGGGATCCGGTCCATATGTACAACGCCGTCACCAACGACTGGAAGGACTTCGAGCACCAGATCACCTTTGATGTACGCCAGCCCAAAACGCACAAGTTCACCATGGAACGCCTGCGCAAATTCATCGCGGATCACCCCTATGTGGATGTCATCCGCTATACCACCTTCTTCCATCAGTTCACGCTGATGTTCGACGAGCTCAAGCGGGAAAAATATGTGGATTGGTATGGCTATTCCGCAAGTGTTTCCCCGTACATTCTCGAGCAGTTTGAGAAGGAAGTCGGCTATCCCTTCCGCCCTGAGTACATCATTGACCAGGGCTACTACAACAACCAGTACCGGATCCCGAGCAAGCAGTTCAAGGACTTCCAGGCCTTCCAGCGCCGTGAAGTTGCGAAGCTGGCCAAGGAAATGGTTGATATCACCCATGAGCTGGGCAAGGAAGCCATGATGTTCCTGGGCGATCACTGGATTGGCATGGAGCCCTTCATGGACGAGTTCAAAACCATCGGTCTCGACGCTGTCGTCGGAAGCGTGGGCAATGGTTCGACGCTGCGCCTGATCAGCGATATCCCCGGCGTGAAATACACCGAGGGCCGTTTCCTGCCGTACTTCTTCCCGGACACCTTCCACGAGGGCGGCGATCCCGTCAAGGAGGGCAAGGAAAACTGGGTGACAGCCCGCCGCGCCATCCTGCGCAAGCCGATCGACCGCATCGGCTACGGCGGCTACCTCAAGCTTGCCCTGGACTTCCCGGAGTTTGTCGATTACATCGAAAGCGTCTGCAACGAGTTCCGCGAGCTGTATGAAAACATCAAGGGAACCACTCCCTACTGCATGAAGACCGTCGCGGTTCTCAACTGCTGGGGCAAGATGCGCGCCTGGGGCTGCCACATGGTGCATCACGCGCTCTACCAGAAGCAGAACTACAGCTATGCGGGCGTCATCGAAGCGCTCAGCGGCGCGCCGTTCGACGTGAAATTCATCAGCTTTGACGATGTGAAAGCCGATCCCTCCATCCTGGACTCTATTGATGTAATCATCAACGTCGGCGACGGCGATACCGCTCACACCGGCGGCGTTATCTGGGAGGATCCCGCCATCTCCAGCGCCATCAAGCGCTTTATCGCAAACGGCGGCGGCTTCATTGGTGTCGGCGAGCCTGCCGGACACCAGTATCAGGGCCATTACCTCCAGCTGGCAAATGTGATGGGCGTGGAAAAGGAAACCGGCTTCACGCTCAACTATGACAAGTACAACTGGGAGGAGCACCCGGATCACTTCATCCTGCAGGACGCCACCGGCCCGGTTGACTTCGGTGAGGGCAAGAAGAGCATGTATGCGCTTGAGGGAGCGGAAATCCTGGTGCAGCGTGAGAAGGAAGTACAGATGGCCGTCAACAGCTTCGGCGAGGGCCGTACCGTTTACATCAGCGGCCTGCCCTACAGCTTTGAAAACAGCCGCCTCCTGTACCGTTCCATCCTCTGGTCGGCACACGACGAGGCAAATCTGCACAAGTGGTTCTCCACCAACTTCAACGTTGAGGTTCACGCCTATGTGAAGAACGGCAAATACTGCGTGGTCAACAACACCTACGAACCGCAGCACACCACCGTTTACAAGGGCGACGGCTCCAGCTTTGATCTGGATCTGGATGCAAATGAAATCAAGTGGTATGAAATCTAATCCTTAACACAGATCTGTACCGGAAGGATCCGTTCTTCCGGTACAGGTTCTGTCATTTTAAAAGAAAAGAGTGTGATTTCTTTGGCAGAACGTCCCAATATCCTTTTGATCATGACCGACGAACAGCGCGGGGACTGTCTGGGCTATGCCGGACATCCGGACGTCAAAACGCCCTATCTGGACTCCCTGGCCGCCGACGGTGTTTATTTCCCGAACGCCTGGTCCTCCTGCCCCACCTGTGTCCCGGCACGCGCAATCCTGCACACGGGCCTGAGCCAGCGCCACACCGGAAAAGTCGGCTATCAGGACCGGGTGGACTGGAATTATGGCTGCACAATGGCGGGCGAGCTGAGCCGGGCGGGCTACTATACGCAGTGCGTGGGAAAGATGCATGTCCATCCCCTGCGCAATTATCTGGGCTTTCACAATGTGGAGCTGCATGACGGCTATCTGCATGAATACCGCTTCGCGGGTGTGGATCACTACGAAAATCAGCTGTTCGCGGACGATTACTTCTACTGGCTCAAAAACGAGCTGGGCGCCGAGGCCGATGTGACGGATTCCGGTATGAACAGCAACGGCTGGACCGCCCGCCCCTGGCCCTATGAGGAGAAGTATCATCCCACCAACTGGGTGGCAAGCCGCACCATCGATTTCCTGCGCCGCCGGGATCCGCGCCAGCCCTTTTTCCTGATGGCCAGCTTTGTGCGTCCGCATGCCCCCTATGACGCACCGCAGTGCTATTTTGATCTCTACAAGGACAAGCCCCTTCGTCCGCCTGTACACGGAGACTGGGACGACACAAAAATGCTGAAAAAGCGCGGCATGGTGTTCAATTCCTGCACCGGCCCGAGCGATCCGGAACTGATCCGGCAGCAGCAGATCGGCTATTACGCCTGCATCACCCATGTGGATCACCAGATCGGACGCATTATTCAGGCGCTGATCGAGCATCGTCTGCTGGACAATACGGTCATCCTCTTCACCTCGGATCACGGCGAAATGCTCTCCGATCATGGCTGGTGCCGCAAGTCTCTGCCCTACAACGGCAGCGCCCATATCCCCATGTTCATCAGCGGTCCCGAACGCTTTATCGGCCCGCGCGGGCGTGTGGAGGATTCCCTGGTGGAGCTGCGCGACGTGATGCCCACACTGCTGGATCTGGCCGGAGCACCCATCCCGGAGCATCTTGACGGAAAAAGCATGCTGCATCCCATCGACCGCGAATACCTTCATGGAGAGCACACCTTCTCCTTCAACCACTGGTCGAGCCAGTTCATTGTCACGAAAACGGATAAATTCGTCTGGCTCAATGAACGCAATGAGGAACAGTACTTCGATCTGGTCCACGATCCGGACGAGACGCACAACGCCATCCACGATCCCGACAAGCAGGAGCGGATCGCGTATCTGCGCAATCTGCTGATCCAGGAGCTTCGGGATTCCGAGGAAGGGTATTCGGACGGAACACGCCTGATCCCGGGCCGCACCCCGGTCAACTGCCTTTCCAACGCCACCCGTCCCAACTGCTGAGAAAACAGCCTTTTGCCTATCTCCACGCATTGCCCTTCGGCGGTGCGTGGAGATTGTTTTATATCTGGTCATTTCATCAAAATGAAGGGAAAAATATTTTGTGTTTTTTTAGAAGTTGAACAATTCGTCAAAAAGTTTTATAATGTCTATATCGTGAGAAAATGGGAGAAAATTCTGAACCCACTTTTTAACTGCGCCGGAAACGCTGTAAGGAGGTTGATCTATGAATTCCACTCACTATATCATGCCCTCGTCGGATCATGCTGCTGTAGAGGAGTCCAGCGCAAAACTCCTGTACGTCAGCTGCGCTCAATACAGCCAGGAATGGAATTCCACCCTCCACACCCATTCCTGTGCGGAGCTCTTCTTTGTGACCGGCGGGCGCGGGCGCTTCCGCCTTCAGGAGGAAAGCTTCTCTGTTGCCGTCGGGGATTTGATTGTGGTGAACGCCAATGTCCCCCATACCGAGCTCAGCCAGGAAGGGAGCCCTATGGAATACACTGTCCTGGGCGTTGACGGGCTGGAGGTACTGGGCGATACGGGAGGCTTCGCGCTCCTGCACTTTGACGCTGGCTGGGAAGAAATCCAGTGGTGTCTGCGCCTGATTACACAGGAAGCACGCCTCGGCCAAAGCGGCTATCAGGATTTCTGCCAGCATCTGCTGTATGCCATGCTGATCCGTTTGCAGCGCCGGGATGGCTTTTCCCTCACCTCCGACGAGCCGGAACGCAAAATCAGCAAGGAATGCAGCCTGGTGCGGCGGTATATTGACAACCACTTCAAGGAAAACCTCACCCTGGATCAGTTGGCCGACGTGGCTCACATGAATAAATATTATCTGGTGCACGCCTTCCGGCGGGAATACAACGTTTCGCCCATCAGCTATCTGATCTCCCGGAGAACCCAGGAAAGCCGTTTTCTGCTTTCCAACACCGACCACACCCTTTCGCAGATCGCACAGATTCTCGGCTTCTCCTCTCCCAGCTATTTTTCGCAGAGCTTCCGGCGGATTGAAGGCATCAGTCCGCAGGAATACCGAAAGCTTTCAAGGCTTGCCGCAGAGAATGACAAGCCCAACCGTTGAAGGAGGCCTCCATGCCATACTCCGCATTGTGCCCCTCCAAGCCCCTGGCCATCTCTGCCTTGTATACAGTCCACTATTTTGAATACTCCGGCAGCTATGCCTTTCCGGGGGAATCGCATGATTTCTGGGAATTTCTTTATGTGGACAAGGGGATTCTGCGTGTCACCGCCGGAGATCGCACCTGCGACCTCACAAGCGGGCAGATGATTTTCCACGAACCGGGCGAATTTCACGCCCTCTCGGCTCTGGGCGTCGCGCCGGATCTGGTGGTGGTCAGCTTTGCGTGCCACAGCCCGTGCATGGACTTCTTCCGGGGCCGCATCACGCGGGCGGATTCCCAGGAACGCGCTCTTTTGGCCCGTATCGTGGAGGAAAGCACCGAAGCCTTCTCCACCCCGCTGAATTCCCCCTACACCACCGGCCTGAACCGCCGTGCCAATTCGCTTTTCGGGAGCGAACAGCTGATCTGCGCCGCTCTGGAAGAGCTCCTGATCCGCCTGATCCGGCGCGGCAGCCAGCCGGCCCGGCCGCTTGCGCCCCCGGCAGCGGAGGAAAGTACGGTTGCGCGCGTTACGGAATACCTGGAGGAGCATCTTGACCGTGCGCTTACCATTGAACAAATCTGCCGGGATAACCTCATCGGCCGCAGCCAGCTGCAAAAGCTGTTTCATGCGCAGACCGGCGGCGGAGTGATGGAGTATTTCGGCAAAATGAAAATCCGTGCCGCCCGCAGGCTGATCCGGGAAGGACGGCTTAATTTTACCCAGATTTCCGCAAGTCTGGGATTTCAGTCCATTCACTATTTTTCGCGCAAGTTCCGCATGATTACCGGCATGACGCCAAGCGAGTATGCGCGCAGCGTCAAGATGCTGGCGGAGCTTCCCGGGGCTTCTGCGGACGATTGTGCAAATAATGGGTAAGATCGTCTATTTTCTTTCCCTGCCGGGAGGACTACAATGGAAGCAGACAAAAAAGAAGTACACAAACCATCCACCGACATTTTATTGAAGAGGAAGGATTTTTTATGAGTAAACCGGTTCTTGTTGTGATGGCCGCCGGCATGGGAAGCCGTTACGGAGGACTCAAGCAGATCGATCCTGTGGGAAACCACAACCAGCTGATCATTGATTATTCCATTTACGATGCCCACCGTGCCGGTTTTGAAACCGTTGTTTTCGTGATCAAGCACGAGATCGAGGAGACATTCAAATCCGCTATCGGCGATCGTTTGTCCAAAATCATCCATGTGGAGTACGCTTATCAGGAGCTCGCGGATCTTCCCGAGGGCTACACGGTTCCCGAAGGCCGCGTGAAGCCCTGGGGCACCGCGCATGCCATTCTGGCGGCCCGCAAGGTCGTGGACGGACCGTTTGCCGTCATCAACGCGGACGACTATTATGGTCACGACGCGTTCCGCAGCATCTATGAATATCTGGAAAACCATCCCGACCAGCCCAACTGCTATGAGTTTGCAATGGTCGCTTACCTGCTGGGCAACACCGTCACCGAGAACGGCCATGTCGCCCGCGGCGTCTGTGAGGAGGATGACAAGGGTTATCTCGTGCGTGTCACCGAACACACACATATTGAGAAGGACGGCGAAAACGCCCGCTTCACTGAGGATGACGGCAAGACCTGGACGAGCCTGCCCGGCAGCACCATCGTTTCCATGAACCTGTGGGGCTTCACCAAAAGCTTCCTGGCTGAAGCAGAAAAGCGTTTCCCGGCTTTCCTTGACAAGGCGCTTGTGGAAAACCCGCTCAAGGGAGAATACTTCCTTCCCAGCGTAGTGACGCAGCTGCTGGAGGAGGACAAGGCACGTGTGAAGGTTCTGCGCAGCACAGATAAATGGTATGGCGTAACCTACCGCGACGACAAGCCGGTGGTTGTGAAGGCGATTGCGGATATGACGGCAAAGGGGATCTACCCCGACAAGCTTTGGGAGGATTGAAAACAATGGAACAGGCAGAAAAGTATTTGCAGAACGCACTGAATGCGTTTGACTTCGGCGGAGAGGTTGTCGGTGCAGTGCGCTACGGCAAGGGACATATCAACGATACCTTCTGCGTCCACACACAGCCAGGCGAGAATCCCTGCCGCCGCTTTATTCTTCAGCGGATCAGCTCCGGAGCTTTCCATCATCCGGAACAGCTCATGGCAAACATCGTGGGCGTGACCTCCTATCTCAGCAAGGAGATCGCTGCGGCAGGCGGCGATCCCACCCGCGAGACCATGCAGGTTTGTATGACAAAGGACGGAAAAAGCTTCTATGCGGACGAAGAGGGCGGTGCATGGCGCGTGTACCCCTTTATTGAGGACACTATCTGCCTTCAGGCCGCGGAGACACCGGAGCTGTTTGAGGCGTCCGCGTTCGCGTTCGGCAATTTCCAGCGCATGCTCAAGGATTATCCTGCCGATACGCTGTATGAAACCATCCCGCATTTCCATGACACCGAGGACCGTCTTGCCAAGCTCAAGGCCGCCGTGGCTGCCGACGTGATGGGACGCGTGAAGGAGGTCCAGCCCGAGCTGGATTTCGTTGCTGCCCGTGAGGCGGACTGCTCCGTCGCTTTGCAGGCTCTGCGCGAAGGCAAGCTGCCCCTGCGCGTTACTCACAACGACACCAAGCTGAACAATGTGCTGATTGACCGTGAGAGCGGCCGCGGTGTCTGTGTCATCGACCTGGACACCGTTATGCCGGGCCTGTCCATCAATGATTTCGGCGACTCGATCCGCTTTGGCGCCAACCACAGCGCCGAGGACGAGAAGGATCTGTCCAAGGTGAATTTTGATATCTCTCTTTTCAACGTCTACACACGCGGCTTCCTGGAGGGCGCGGCAGGCGCTCTGACAGATGCCGAACTGGATTATCTCCCGTGGGGCGCAAAGCTGATGACGCTTGAGTGCGGCATCCGCTTCCTGACGGATTATCTGGAGGGCGACCACTACTTCCGCACGCATCGGGAAGGCCAGAATCTCGACCGCTGCCGCACACAGTTCAAGCTGGTCTCCGACATGGAGCAGCAGTGGGACGACATGAAGGCTGTCATCGATCAGTACAGGAAATAAAAAGTGCGAACGTGAAGTTTTCGCCCGCCTTTTTCAAAAGGGCGCCGTGTGCCGGTGGCACAC
>HHCFC01400__coassemble_1370_pt1 | contig 27997 bp, 23 predicted proteins | sample HHCFC01400__metabat2_high_PE_024 | metagenome-assembled genome bin HHCFC01400
GCGTTGTGGGCTGCCGGATCATTGACTCCCCGCGCGAACGCCTGATCGCCACCGTGACCAACAGCTTTGTGCCGTGCAACGGGAAATTCCCCACACTGATCACCATTCTGACCATCTTCTTTGCCGCCGGAAGCGCCGGAGGGCTTGTCCCCGCGCTCCTGCTTACAGGGATCATCCTGCTCGGCATCCTGATGACCTTTCTTGTGTCACGCCTGCTCTCTGCCACCATTCTGCGCGGCGTTCCCTCCTCTTTCACGCTGGAGCTTCCCCCCTACCGCCGCCCGCAGATTGGACAGATTCTGGTGCGCTCCGTCTTGGATCGGACGCTCTTTGTGCTGGCCCGTGCCGCCGCCGTGGCAGCTCCGGCAGGCCTGCTGCTGTGGATTCTCGCCAACGTGGACGCGGGCGGCATGAGCCTGCTGGCCCACTGTGCACAGGCTCTGGATCCGATCGGGAGGGTTCTTGGGCTGGATGGAGCCATTCTTCTGGCCTTCCTTCTGGGAATTCCGGCCAATGAGATTGTTGTGCCGATTCTCATCATGACCTACATGGCGGGAGGGAGCCTGACGGAGCTTTCCCTGCCGCAGCTGCAAACGCTTCTGCTCGCCAACGGCTGGACCTGGCGCACCGCTGTCTGTATGGTGGTGTTTTCCCTGCTCCACTGGCCGTGCGCTACTACGCTCGCCACCATTTACCGCGAAACAAAAAGCTTGAAATGGACCGCCGCCTCCTTCCTCGTTCCCACTCTCTGCGGCGCGGCCCTCTGCGCTTTGATCGCGTTGATTCCGGTGTAAGCAAGTAGGCTTTTCTCTGCAAAACAGCACGCCGCAATCCATCACCTGGATCGCGGCGTGCTGTTTTGCCTTTCCCTTATTCTGCCTGTGTCCGGAACAGAAAATCGGGACGGCGTGCAAAATCAAATTGCACCGGCTCCGTTCGATGGAGCAGATGATGGAGATCCGCGCACTGAACGCGCTGATTTTCGTAGGTGGTCCAATAAACGCAGAGCGATTCGGCGCAATAGATCGCGGTGTAGATGGTATAGTCAAAGGGAAGAATGTCCGCGTCAAGGGCGGTCGGCTCCCCCGGCTCGCTGACGCGCACCGCGCCGAGCGGGAAAGCGGCGCTCTCGAACAGGTGCAGCATCCGGGTGACGGCTTCCTCCTCGCTCTTTGCCTGGACGGCGTGTTTCCGAAGGAAAGCAAGGCGCACAAAGCGGGAAGGAGAGCTCCAGTCGCCCGGCAGACCCTGCGCGCCGCTGCCGGAGAAGCACTGCTCCTGCCGGTCGCCCGCGTACTCCACCGTATCATAATCCAGATCCCGCAGGCCCGCATAGGCCAGCAGGTTGGTGCGGTGCCAGGAATAGCCGGGGCTGTTCGTCATCACACCGATGGTGTTACGGTAGAGATGCAGACCATCCGCGTCCGATTCAATCACGATGGTCTCCCCCGTCCGATCGCTGAACGACCAATGCAGCGGCGGCACCGCCCCTAATAGCGGGACGGAAACCAGTGTGCTCTCCTCCTGCACCAGCTTGACCACCTCTTCGACGCTCGCGCACTGGGCCAGACAATGGGACACCAGAAACGGCGGCTGAAGGGGCAGCGTGCCGGGACGGGGTTCAGCTTCGTAATGTGCGAAACCGCGGAAATAAAGCTGTCCGCCCATCAGGCCTTTCTCGTTTACGCCCTCGTAAAGGACAGGAACGGCGGGCGGGAACAAAAGGCCCGTTCCGATGGCGGCATAGCGGGCATCATGCTTGGTCTCCGGCCTTGCGCTGTGCTCCATCTCACAGCCGCAGGTATAATACGGCGTTCCGCGCGGTACAAAGGTAATCTGTGTCCCTTCCGCCAGACGGTTAAAGTCCATATTGCGGCCCCACAGATGCTTCCCGTCCTCCGATTCCCAACTCAGTGCGCTGCACCCTGCTTGGGCGGCCAGGGTCTCTCGCGCGCTGTCCATTGTTTGCAGCTTCATGGTGAAACTCCTCCCTGCGTCACCGCATAAATTTGAGTTACTTTTATAGTATCCCAAACACAAAAAGAAATAAATACTTTTCTGTGAAAAAAGCCCCTGTGCGGCATAAACCGCACAGGGGTCAGCAATTCTCTTAAATGGAAAATACCCGTTTCATCCTAGAAGAAGCGGAAAAAGAAGAGATAGAGCACCAGCAGAAAAACCGCAATGACAAGAAGAAGCGCCGGGATAAAAACAATCAGAGCCGCCAGAATCATCGCGGGACGATCCTTTTTTTCAAGCGGAAGCTTTTCCCGATCCTCCGCAAACCGTTTTTCCGCCTTTTCCACATCAATGATGCGCTTGATCTTCTTTCCGAAAAACATGGATGCTTATCCTTTCTTTCCGTGAAGCGGGAAATGGCAGGCAACATAGTGATTGTTGCCGACATCGATCCACTCCGGCACCTCGTCCTTGCACTTCTGCTGGCAGTAGCGGCAGCGAGTGTGGAATTTACAGCCGGACGGCGGGCTGACAGGGCTGGGAATATCGCCTTCCAGCAGAATGCGCTCCCGCTTGTCCTCCTCGTCCACCACGGGAATGGCAGAGAGCAGCGCTTCCGTGTACGGATGCATGGTGTTGTTAAAGAGCTCCTCTGTCGGAGCAAGCTCCACCATGTTGCCCAGGTACATTACGCCGATACGGTCGCTGATATACTTCACCACGCTCAGATCGTGCGTGATGAACAGGTAGGTCAGCTTCTGCTTCTCCTTCAGATCGGAGAGCAGGTTCAGAATCTGCGACTGGATGGACACGTCAAGCGCCGATACCGCCTCGTCACAGACCACAAAGCGGGGCTTGAGCGCCAGGCTGCGGGCAATGCCGATTCTCTGACGCTGGCCGCCGGAAAACTGGTGGGGATAACGGCCGAACATGTAAGTCGCCAGGCCGCAGTCCTCCATCACCTTGAAGATATAGTCGCGCATGGCCGGATCGCCGCGCTTGTAGATCCCATGGGAGGTCAGGCCCTCGCCGATGATCTGGCCCACCGTCATACGGGGGTTCAGAGAGGAATAGGGATCCTGGAAAATCAGCTGCAAATCCTTGCGCAGGACGCGGATCTCCTCCTTGGACTGTGCCTTGAGATCGATCGTCTGGCCGTCCTTATGATAGAGCACCTCGCCGTGCGTCTGAGGATACAGCTGGAGCAGCGTGCGTCCGAAGGTCGACTTGCCGCAGCCGGACTCACCCACCAGGCCGAGCGTCTCACCCTCGTAAATGTCAATCGTGATGCCGTCGTTCGCGCGGACATAGCGCTGCTTTTCACGAAGCTTCGTCTTTTTTACGGGAAAGTACTGCTTGAGGTCGCGCACCTCCAACAGGACTTCGCGATTCTCATTTTGCATGTTCATTCCTCACCGCCTTCTCCGCATAGAAACACCGGACGAGATGATTGGGCGCAACCTCCTGCAGAGGAGGCTCGGCCTCTTTGCACTTCTGCGTGCAATATTTGCAGCGCGGGGCAAATTTGCAGCCCTGCGGCAGATACAGCGGGTTCGGCACCGCGCCGGGAATTGCTTCCAGGCGCTGGCCCTTCGGTGTGTTCAGGCGCGGGATCGAAATCATCAGGCCCTCGGTGTACGGGTGGGAATACACGCCGTTGTGGAAGATCGTCTTGGCGTCGGCCTTCTCCACAATCTGTCCGCAATACATCACAGCCACCTCATCCGCCATCTCATGGATAACGCCGAGGTCATGGGTGATGAAGAGGATCGAGGTACCGGTCTGCTGCTTGAGCTCATTCATCAGCTTGAGGATCTGCGCCTGGATCGTCACATCGAGAGCCGTGGTCGGCTCGTCCGCAATCAGAAGCTTCGGACGGCAGGCAAGCGCCATGGCGATCATGACGCGCTGCCGCATACCGCCGGAAAGCTGGAAGGGATATTGCTTCGCCACACGCTCCGGGTTCGGGATCTTTACGTCGGAAAGCAGGCTCGCCACCTTGGCGCGCGCTTGTTTTTTGCTGAGCTTCTGGTGGATTTGCAAAACCTCGCCGATCTGGCGCTCCACGGTGAACACGGGGTTCAGGGAGGTCATCGGCTCCTGGAAAATGACGGAAATCTCATTGCCGCGGATATGATACATATCCTTGCTGGTAGCCTTAAGAATATCCCGGCCATTGAAGGTGATCTCGCCGCTCTCGATATAGCCGTTGCCATCGAGCAGCTTGATGATGCTCATGGCGGAAACGCTCTTGCCGGAGCCGGACTCGCCCACGATGCCGAGGGTCTTTCCCTCTTCCAGGCTGTACGTCACATCGTTGACCGCCTTGACGATACCCTTTTTGGTATTGAAATAGGTGTGCAGGTTTTTGACTTCAAGCAAACTCATGGCGCGGCTCACCTCTCTTTCGACTTCGGATCGATGGCGTCACGCAGGCCGTCGCCGATGCAGTTGATGCTGATGGTGCAGATGCCGAGCACGGAGGCCGGGAACACCCAGCGCCACCAGTAGTTTTCAATGACCTGTCCATTCTGCGCACCGGTCAGCATGTTGCCCCAGGTTGCGTTCGGCTCGTTGACGCCGAAGCCGATGAAGGACAGGGAGGACTCGGTGAGCATGCAGGTGGCGAAATCAAGCGTCGCGTTGACGATGATAACCGTGATGATGTTGGGAAGGATGTGGCGGAAAATGATGCCGAACTCCTTCACGCCCAGAGCGCGGGCCGCCGTGACGAACTCCTGCTCACGCTCTGCCAGAACGCTGCCGCGCACCAGACGGGCAATGCCCGGCCAGGACAGCAGACCCAGAATACACATGATTAGGATAATACGCTGCGTCTCACTGATACTGTTGCCCAGGATCGAGGAAAGGATGATACAGAAGGGCAGGAACGGGATGGAGGAGACAATTTCCGCCAGACGCATGAGCAGGTTGTCCACCTTGCCGCCCTTATAGCCGGAAATACCGCCGATGGTAATACCAATGATACTGGAGATGATAACGGCAATGGCGCCGACGGTCATCGTCATGCGGCCGCCGACCAGGAGACGGCGGAACACGTCGCGTCCAAAGGCGTCAGTACCCATGAGATAGCCCTTGAGGCCCCAGGCAACCACCTTGCCGCTCTCGGTGATGGCATAGTTGGCATAGTAGCCCGCGTCCACCTCAGAAATCGCTTCGCCGGCAGCCGGGGCACTGGACTGGCCGTGGGTATTGTCGCCCCAGCTCATTACCGTGCCATCCTTGAGGATCGCGGTGAAATGATAACGGCCGCCCGCAATGGAAGCCACCTGTCCCTGGATTTCCTCCGGGACATTCAAGGTTCCCTTAATGTTGTTGCCCCACACATACACCTGGCCGTCTTCGGTCACAGCAGCGGCACTTTCGTCCGTCAGGGCAATGTCCACAGCCTTCCCCTGCATCTCTTCGGGGACATTCGTATAAGCGGAGGTCTTGCTGGTCAGCGGAACTACCTCTCCGTCCTTCGTCAGAACCATAACAATGTTCGTGCTCGCTGCGAACTTGTCAATGTTTCCCTGGACGCCCTCGGGATAGGTAATGTTCAGCAGATAATCGCTGCCCCAGTTATACATCTCGCCCTCCTCTGTGAGTGCGAGGGAGATCTGGTAGCCCGCGAGAATCTGCTTGATGTTGTTGCCGCCGGTGCGCAGCTCCATCGGGATGGAGGCCAGACCCATACGGTCGTTGCCCCAGGTGAAGATCTGGCCGTCCTCGTTGGCAGCGACCACATGGTCAAGGCCGGCGGAGATCATCGTGAGCTTTCCGGTTTCGCTTGTGCTGGGAATATTTTTGAGCTTGTCCGTGGGGAAGGTGCCCCACTCGTACACGTTTCCGTCCCTGTCAAGACCGACGGAGAACGTGCTGCCGACAGAAAGCTGCTGAGCATTGCTGGAAAGCTTGGAAGGGACGCTGAGCATGCTGAAGCCGGGAGCGACGTTCGCCTGCGTTACGTCCTGATAATAGAGATCAATCGGGTAGAAGAAAGGAAGAATCACACAGCACAGAAAAATCACAACGAACAGGGTCAGGCCTGTCATCGCAATCTTGTCATGCAGGAAGGAGTGTAAGACCATCTGAAGGGGGCTCTGGAGAACCTCCTCTTCCTCCTGAGGAAGGCCGCCTATCACCATGCGCTGCGCGGCCTTGGAAGCCGTGGAGCGGCGCGGAGCTCTTTTCTCTTTTTTCGGCATACGTCTCCCCCCTTAATTTTCCAGGCGGACACGGGGGTCCACCAGTGTATAGGCAATATCCATGAGTACGTTTCCGGCAAGCGACAGGATAACGTAGAACATCTGCATCGTCAGCACGACGGAGAAATCGCGCTGCATCAGAGCGTCGATCAGCATCTTGCCGAGACCGGGAATCAGGAACACGGACTCAATAACAATCGATCCGCCGAACAGGCCGATGATCCACCAGGTTGTGATGGTCACAACCGGAATCAAAGCGTTGCGGAACGCATGGACATAAATGACCGTCTTTTCCCGCAGGCCCTTGGCGCGCGCCGTCCTGATGTAGTCCATCCGAAGCACATCAATCATGGAAGCGCGGACGTAGCGGGTGATACCGCCGACGCCGGAGACGGACATGACAAGGACCGGCAGCACCATATGCCAGAGCTGATCCCCAAACCCTGCGAGTCCCCCCGCGTCCATGCCGGCTGTTCGCAGGCCGCTGATCGGGAAGATCGGGAACTTCACCGCCAAGAAGAAGATGGCAAGCAGAGCGATGATAAAGCCCGGGATACTGTAGCCCACAATGGTCAACACCTGAACAATCTTATCAAACACGCCGTTTTTGCGCACAGCGGTGATGATGCCGAGCGGAATGGAGATCAGGAACACCACGATCATCGCGCAGATGTTGAGCATGACCGTGTTGCCCATCGGCGCGCTGATGATCTGGATGACTTCCTTCTTATACTGCGTGGAATAGCCGAAATTGCCGGTGAGCATGTTGCCCATCCAGGCAAAATACTGGATTGGCAGCGGCTGGTCCAGTCCCAAGCGCTGCCTGGTCTGTTCATACAGCGCTGCATAAGCATCCGGCTTCATGGTGGTTTTGCTGCTGCCCAGCATAATCTCCACCGCATCTCCGGGCATGGACTTATAAATTGCGAACATCAGGATCGATATGATAAAGAATACAAAAACGATATAGATGAATCGCTTGAGCAGATATCTTCCTTTTCCCATTCACCTTTCCCCCGTTTCAGATTTGCGGCAATGTGCCGGCTTTCGGAAAAAAAGACGGCGGAACCCGCAGTCGCGAGGTTCCGCCGGATACTGTTTATTCCTCTACCACCCAGGCATCAAGGACAGCTCTGGACCACTCCCAAACGGAGGAGGAGCTCCATCCCTTCAGTCTCGTCGAGTAGAAATCATAATATTCGTCGGAATACAGGGGGACGTCCGGCAGCTTTTCATTCCAGACCTTGATGAAATTCTGCCAGGCAGGCAGCCAGGCCTCATCATCGTCATAAGCGATCGGCTTGAGGGCATACACGGCAGCCTCCAGATCCTTGTCGGCAATCCAGTTGCTGTTGTAGCCGCCCTGCATCCACACCGGATCGGTGGAATAGTAGTACCAGGGAGAGCTGGCCAGAGAGAAGCCGGTGGCCAGGTTATACATATTGTAAATCTTGTCGCCAGAATGGCTGATGCAGGCAGACAGCGTCGGGAAGTCCATGGTGGTGGCCTTCAGCTCCATGCCGGCGTCGGTCATAGCCTCGGGCAGCATGGTGGCGAGCAGCTCGGAAACCGGGTTGCCGTCGGTGTTGGCCCACTCGATGACCAGCGGCTTGAGCTCGCCGTCAACTTCCTTATAACGGGTGCCGGTGCCGGAGTAGTCGCTGCCGTCGGCGTTCTTGTTCCAGCCGTCAGCATCGAGGAGCTCCTTGGCCTTGTCGATGTTCTTCTCATAGGTCTCGAGGTTCTCGTCGATCCATTTCTTGGAATCCTGATACTCCCACTGAGCCAGGCCATAGTAGCTGTGCACAACGGAAGCGTAGCCGCCGGAATACTGACGGGCAAACTCACCGCGATCCAGGCAGTAGGCAATTGCCTGACGGACATTCTGAGAATCGGTCGGGAACTGGCTGCAATCGAACTGAATCTTGCCGTAGCCGTTACGGAAGAAGGTGTTCTTCTCGGCCTTGCCCTGATCCACCAGATCCAGGCCGCCGTTGATGGTGTCCGCGCCGCTGCACTGGAACAGCAGGTCGACGGAGCCGGAAGCCAGCTCATTGATCATGGTGTCGCTCTTAACGGTCTTGATGATGATCTTCTCGATCACGGGTTTCACGCCACGATAATCGCCGGCATAGTTCGGGTTCACCACGACGGTGCCCTGACGGCTGGCCGTGTCGTAGGACTCAAACATGTAGGGGCCGCAAACGACAGACGGATTGTAACGATAGCCGGTATCGGGATCGTTGATCGTCTTGAGCAGCAGATCCGCGGTGAACTCGCCGCTGATGGAAGCGCCCTCAGCGGAATCCACGATGTCGCAGTCGGGAGCGATGACATGCATCGGACGCGGCGCGGCGGAAGCATAGGTAATGTCATAGTGATAGGGCAGCTCCTCTGCCTTCACGGTGACGGAGTAGGTCATGTCGTCCACGAGGTGAACGCCTGCAAAGTTTTCCGTCTCACCGGCAAAGTAAGCGTCATAACCCACGAGGGAATAGCCGGCCTGGCTCGGATAGCCGTCGACCTGGTTCATCTCCGGGCTGCTCTCGAGCAGGAGCTGGAACACATAGTCCTTCGCGGTGATCGGCGTGCCGTCGCTCCACACGAGGCCGTCATTGATCGTAACGGTATAGGTCTTGGTGCCGTCCTCATTCTCCACTTCCTCGTGGCTCTTCACGACGGTCGGATCGTACACGAAAGCACCGTCGATGTCGGACACGACCGTGCCGTAGCCGTGCAGCAGGTCATAGAGCTTGTAGTTGGTGGCCGTGTTGTTGAAGCTCGTGTCATAGAAGTCGCTTTCCAGGTCGGTGATGGTACCGATGACCAGCTGGCCGGAAGGTTCCGTGGGACGGGCGCTTTCGTCGGAAGCGTCCGTTCCGGAGGACGCTGCGTCAGACGCAGCCGCGGAGCTGGCATCAGGGTTGTTCGTCACACTCTGATCCTGCGAGCAGGCTGCCACCGAGAACGCCATAGCGCCCGCGAGCAGCAGGGACAGCAGTTTCTTCAGTTTCATGCTATATTCTTCCTTTCCTCTTTCCCGGATCAAGCATACAAAAAGCGGGAAACCCCGCTATGCAGAATCACCGGAATGAATGCGCTCACAGGCTTTTTCTTTCCCTTGCCGCTCCCGACAAAGTGTTAGAAATGTAACCTGCTAACGTAATATCTACGTTATTTTATCAAAAACGGTCGCAAAGATCAATACAGCAATGTCAAAAATATTAACAGAGAATGAAAAAAAGCCCGGGAAAGCGCGAGCTTCCCGGGCTTCTCTGCCCTTATTTTAGGCGTTTTTACTGAATTATTCCGCGGTAAGTTCTTCCATTTCTCCGATCAACTGATCAAACATTTTGAGCGCGCTGCTGATCGGCGCGGGCGTGGAAATGTCCACCCCGGCCCCGCGCAGAAGCGACACCGGATCGGTGGAGCAGCCGCCGGAGAGGAAACGGATATAGTCGTCTACGGCAGGCTTGCCCTCGCGCAGAATGCGCTGGGAGAGCGCGATAGCGGAAGCAAAGCCCGTGGCATACTGGTAAACATAGAAATTATAATAAAAATGCGGGATGCGTGCCCACTCGAGAGCGATCTCCGGATCGGGCTCGATATCCTCGCCGTAATACTGGCGGTTGAGATCGGCGTATTTTGCGCACAGCGCCTCAGCGGTGAGAGCCTCTCCCTTGCGGATCTGCTCGCTGCACCACAGCTCAAACTCCGCGAACATCGTCTGGCGGTAGAGCGTTGTGCGGAACTGCTCCAGGAAGTGGTTGATGAGGTACGCACGGCGGCGCGGCTCCTTCGTCTGGCCCAGCAGATACTGCATCAGCAGCGCCTCGTTGCAGGTGGAAGCCACCTCCGCGACGAAGATCACATAGCCCGCATACGTCACGCTCTGGGTGTGGTTGGAGAGATAGGAGTGCAGGGCGTGGCCCATCTCATGCACCAGGGTAAACACGTCGTCGAGCGTATCGGTGTAGTTGAGCAGGACAAAGGGATGCACGCCGTACACACCGGCGGAGTACGCGCCGGAACGCTTGCCTTTGTTCTCGTAGACGTCAAGCCAGCGGTTGTCAAAGCCCTCGTTGAGGATTTTCAGGTAATTCTCGCCCATCGGGGCCAGCGCCTTGCGGGCCAGCTCCTTGCCCTCCTCAAACGTCACCTTCATGTCCTCATCGGCAACGATGGGGGTGTACAGGTCATAATAGTGCAGCTTGTCCACGCCGAGCAGCTTTTTGCGCAGGCGCACATAGCGGTGCATGGCCGGGAAATTGTCGTGAACGGCCTGGATTAGGTTGTGGTAAATCTCCACCGGCACCTCGGTGTGATCGAGCGCGGCATGCAGCGCGGAGGGATAACGGCGGGCGTTCGCGAAGAACTGGAGCTGCTGCATCTGGGAGGTCAGCACCGCTGCGGAGGTGTTGCGGTACTGGCCGTACACGCCGTAGAGGGAGCGGAACGTGGACTCGCGCAGCGTGCGGTCAGGCGACATCATCAGGGGAATAAATGTGCCGTGCGTGACAGGATGCTTCTTTCCTTCGCTGTCCACCGCGTCCGGGTAGGTCATATCGGCGTCGTTGAGCATGGAGAAGATCTCGTCCGGAGCCTGGCTGAGCTGTCCGGCGGCGGCCAGAAGGGCCTCGCACTCGGCGGAAAGCGTGTGGTCTTTCTTGCGGCGCACACGGGTCAGGGCCAGACGGTAATGCTCCAGGCCCTCCTCCTCACGGAAGAAGTTCTCAAAACGCTCGTCACTGACGGCGAGCAGCTCCGGCGTGCTGAACGCGCTGGCCTTATCGAGATCGACCAGGAGGTTGCGCGACTGGGCGCTCAGCTCCTGATACACGGCGTTGCGCGTGTCCTCGTCGGACTTGCGGAAAGCATAGGAAATCAGGCGATCGCCGTCGCGCATCAGGTCGTCGTACAGGCGCAGATAGCCGAGAAGAGTCGCGGCGCTCTCGCACAGGCGGCCCTCATAGCTTTTGAGCTCGTCGAGCATTCCGCGCACGCGGGTCAGTTCGGCGCGCCACGCCTCGTCGCTCTCAAAAAGATCGGTTGTTGCCCAGGTAAAGCGCGGATCCGCTTCACTGCGGGCAGGAATGGTGTTCTGCATGGTATTCTCTCCTTTGCGTTAAAATAAAATCTGAGGCTCCTTTCCGACATCCCGCCGGTTTTCGCGCCGGGCCGGGAAGGAAAAAAGCCGGGAAAAGAATCAGCGTTTCAGGGAACGCAGAATTTGTTTCTGCTCCGGGGAAATGCGGCGGCTTTCAATCGCCTTCTGGATGGCTTTGTTGTGCGTCCACACGGGAAGGCGGTGATCCGTAAGATACGGGAACACATCGTCCCATCGCTTGGCAAGGGCAGTGGCAAAATACCACGCCGCCATCATGTTGACATAATATTCTTCGCTTTTCACCCCGGCGACCCAGTCCGCGTACCTGGGCCGGAACGCTTCGTCAAGATACAGGCTCATGAGCATCCCCATCGCAAAGCGAACCGTGTACGTCCCATCGCTTTGCAGCCAGCGGAACAGCTGATCCGGCAAAGCTTCCGGGCACTTGTCAAACGCGCGCGGATGCAGCAGATCGCACGTCGCCCAGTTGTCGACATGGGGAAGGAAGGATTCAAGCGCGGCCACTGTCTCGCCGTAATCCCGCAGGGAAGCGATCAGCAAACCGTGCAGGTTGTTTTCCTCATAGTAGTCATGCGGAAGCTGCCGCACAAAAGCGGCGGCCTGTTCCGTCCCCGCCAGTTCCCGGCTGAGTTTGCGCAGATCGGGGGTACGCACGCCAATCACGCGCGCCGGATCCACGGTAGGCATCAGCCTGGATTGGAACAGACGGTATTCCGGATCCTGAAGCGCAAACAGCCTGTCCCGGATCTCCTGTACCGGCTCCATCATGGTTCCCTCCCTTGTATGGACGTTCCGTTCTCTATTATACACGCTCCGCGCGAAAAAACCACCCCTCTCCGGGCTTTTGCGCAAAAGCCCGGATCAGAGCGGAAGCCCCGCGAGCGCCATCCCCTGCTCCACCACAAAAACGGCGGCCGTCGCACCGAGGGCAACGATCAGCAGGCCCTTGTCCTTATACGCAAGTACAATCGCGACCAAAAGCCCGGCAGCGGCGCTCCACCCGCTGGAGGTGGACGACAGGATCGCCGGGAAGGTCATCGCGGACAGCACGGCATACGGGACATAAGCGAGAAAGGACTGGATAAACTGGTTCGTGATCTTTTTGCGGAACACGGCGAGCGGCAGCATGCGCACCACATAGGTGACGAGCGCCATAATCAGCACACCGGTCAAAACATACGCATAGTTCATTTATGTCTGCGCCTCCTTTGCCACGGGGTAGCGCAGCGCCGCGAGCGCGGAGGCCGCGACGGCGCAGACGATGATCACCCAGCCGCTCGAAAGGCGGTTCAGGCCGGGCGTCCAGGTGAACAGGCACGAGAGCACTCCCGCGAAAATCACCACACGGCGGATCGGCTTTGACGTGCGCGACGGCGGGATAATGATCGCGAGGAACATCCCGTAAATCGCGATCCCCAGCGCGCTGCGCAGCGATTCCGGCAGAATTCCCGTGGCGGCTGCGCCGAGGAAGGTGCCCAGCGCCCAGCCGAAATACGGCGTGAGGATCAGGCCCGAAAAATAGCGGGCATTGATCGATCCCTTCTGCTGCATGGCGACGGCGAAGATTTCATCCGTCACGCCGAAGGAGAGCACCCAGCGCTGCAAGGTGGTCATGGCCTCGTCCACCTTCTGGGAAAGCGAGAGCGACATGAGCATATAGCGGATGTTGATGACAAAGGTGGTGACGGCTATCTCCACATACAAGCCGCCGGAGAGGATCAGCGCCGTCCCGGCCACCTGCCCGGCGGAGGTGAGGTTCGTCATCGAGATGAGCAGCGCCACCCACACGGGCAGGCCGCCCTGCGTCGCCATCATGCCGAAGGCGAAGGAAACGCTGATGTAGCCGAGACAGATCGGCAGGCCGTCTTTCAGACCCTTGCGAAAGGTGAGTTGTTCCGACATGATTTTCATTCCCCGACAAAGCGAGCCCGGCGGCCCCTTGCGGCCCCCGGGCTTGCTGATATAGTTTGAGAAGCGTTTTTGCGTCTGCTTCAACGGATTTGGCGCTTAGAGCGACTCGCAGACGAGCGCGCCCATCTCCGCGCAGGAGACCAGCTTCATGCCCTCGGTGCAGATATCGGCGGTGCGGCCCTTTTCGAGCGCGCGGGAAACGGCGGCTTCGATCGCGTCCGCGGCCTCGGCTTCCCCGAGCGAATAGCGCAGCATCATCGCGGCGGAGAGGATCGTGGCGAGCGGGTTTGCCTTGCCGGTGCCCGCGATATCCGGGGCGGAGCCGTGGATCGGCTCATACAGGCCGGACTTGCCCCCACTCAGGCTGGCGCTCGCAAGCATGCCGATGCTGCCGCTGATCATGGAAGCCTCGTCGGAGAGAATGTCGCCGAAGATGTTGGAGGTCACAATCACGTCAAACTGGCCGGGATTGCGCACCAGCTGCATGGCGCAGTTGTCCACATACATATGGGAAAGCTCCACATCCGGGAACTCCTCGTCACGGATGCGGGTGACGGTGGCGCGCCACAGGCGGGAGCTTTCGAGCACATTCGCCTTGTCGACGCTGCACACGCGGCTCTTTCTCTTTCTTGCCATCTCAAAGGCCACGCGGGCGATGCGCTCAATCTCCGGCACGGAATACTGTTCCGTGTCATAGGCGGCTTCGGCCCCGTCGACCGTGCGGCGGCCGCGCTCGCCGAAATAGATGCCGCCGGTCAGCTCGCGCACCACCAGGATATCCAGGCCCTCGCCGATGATCTCCGGGCGCAGCGGGGAAGCGCTGCGCAGCTGCGGGAAGATGACGGCCGGGCGCAGGTTCGCGAACAGGCCGAGCGCTCCGCGGATGCCGAGCAGGCCCTTCTCCGGGCGGCGATCGCCGGGGACGTTATCCCACTTCGGGCCGCCGACCGCGCCGAGCAGCGTGGAGTCCGCCGCCTTGCATGCGTCGATCGTCTCCTGCGGCAGCGGCACGCCCGTCTCGTCGATGGCGCAGCCGCCCAGCAGGGCATAGGTGTAGTTCATATGGAAGCCGAATTTCTCTCCGGCCTTGTCAAGAACGCGGATCGCTTCGTTTACGATCTCCGGGCCGATGCCGTCTCCCTTCAAGACAGCGATGTTATATTCTCTCATGCTGACGTCCTCCCGTTACTGCTTTTTCTGTTCGCCGGACGCGCGGTTGATCGCGCAGATGATACCCTTGATGGAAGCAAGGCTGATATTGCCGTCCATGCCCGCGCCGAACACGGTCTTTCCGTCCTTGTCGCGAAGCTGGATGTAAGACAGAGCCTTCGAGTCCGCGCCCGCTCCCACGGCGTGCTCGCTGTAGGAAACGAACTGGTAATCGGTGATGCCGATCGTGCGCAGGGCGTTGAAGAACGCGTCGATCGGGCCATTGCCGCGTCCGCTGATCTGGTGATCCTCGTGGCGGAAACGCAGGTTGCCCTCAAAGTGCACGACGGTGTTGTCGCTCTCGGCCTCGTTTTCCTCATACAGCTTATACTGCTTGAGGTTGTAGGGATACTTGATTTCGAGATACTCGCGGCGGAAGATGTCGAAGATCTCCTGCGGCTTGAGCTCGCGCCCGGCCTCGTCGCAGGCGTGCTTGACCATTGCGCCGAATTCCGGGTGCATGGCCTTGGGCAGCTCGTAGCCAAACGACTGCTGCATCACAAACGCCGCGCCGCCCTTGCCGGACTGGCTGTTGATGCGGATGATCGGCTCGTACTTGCGGCCCACGTCCGCCGGGTCGATCGGCAGGTACGGCACCTCCCAGTACGGGCTGTCGCTGTCCTGCATATACTTCACGCCCTTGCTGATCGCGTCCTGGTGCGAACCGGAGAAAGCCGTGAACACCAGATCGCCCGCGTACGGATAGCGCGGCGGAACGGTCATGCGGGTGCATTTCTCATAGATTTCACGGATGCGGCGCAGATCGGAGAAATCAAGGCCCGGATCCACGCCCTGCGAGAACATATTCATGGCGACGTTCATGATATCGGCGTTGCCGGTGCGCTCGCCGTTGCCGAACAGCGTACCCTCCACGCGCTCCGCGCCCGCGAGAATGCCGAGCTCGGTAGCGGCGGTGCCGGTGCCGCGATCGTTGTGCGGGTGCAGGCTGATGATGGCGCAGTCGCGGTGCTTGAGGTTGCGGCAGAAATATTCGATCTGATCCGCGTGATGGTTCGGCGTGGACATCTCCACGGTGTTCGGCAGGTTCAGAATGACCTTGTTTTCCGGCGTCGCGCCAAGCGTCTCCAGCACCTTCTCACAGATCAAAACGGCGTTGTCGATCTCCGTGCCGGAGAAGCTTTCGGGGGAATACTCATAGCGGATGTTCGCGCCGGTGCGGGCGATCTCCTTTTCCGTCAGCTCACGGACCAGCTTCGCGCCCTCCACCGCGATGTCGATGACGCCCTGCATATCGGTCTTGAACACGACCTTGCGCTGGAGCGTCGAGGTGGAGTTATAGAAATGGACGATGACGTTTTTCGCGCCGTCGATCGCTTCAAAGGTTTTCTGAATGAGGTGCGGGCGGCACTGCACGAGCACCTGGATGGTCACATCGTCCGGGATCAGGTTCCGCTCGATCAGCGCGCGGCAGATCTCATATTCCGTCTCTGAGGCGGAGGGGAAACCGATCTCAATCTCCTTGAAGCCAATCTCGACCAGCGTTTTGAAAAACAGCAGCTTCTCCTCGAGGTTCATCGGATCGATCAGCGCCTGGTTGCCGTCGCGCAGGTCGACGCTGCACCAAATCGGCGCTTTTGTGATCACCTTGTCGGGCCAGGTGCGGTCCGGCAGGGACACGGGAGAAAACGGAATGTACTTTTTACAGCCTTTGTTCAACATCGCAAATACCTCCTGTCTCGCTGAGAGACGGGAACAAAAAAGCCCCGAACTCTCGTGATGAAAGCTCGGGGCGAATGATTCCATCCGCGGTACCACCCAAATTCAGCGCGCTGGGCGCGCCCTCAGACCTCTCAGGAACTCCCCGAAGGCCTTGGCCTGTAACGCTGCCTCTGCGTCCGGCCCTACACGCCGCAAAGAGCGCGTCAGACCGGCAGCTCCGGGATGAGTTATACACGCTGATAAAACCACCGGCTCACACCGCCCGCCGGCTCTCTTGCGGTTTTCAAAAGCGTCTTTTTCCCTTCATCGCCTTTTTGTGGCTGTGAAATTGTATTGGAAAATATTATAGCGCCGCGCGGTGCGGATTGTCAAGAGGAATGCGCTCAGAAATTCGAGCCGTTCCAGCCCCATTGATTCGTCGCAAGATAGCGCACATAGACATGGTCGGGCTGGATCCCCAGCACAGACTGCGCCATCGAGCACAGGCGGGCGGTCAGCTGATCGCAGGCGGAGTCGGGCGCGCCGCCGTACAGATCCACGGCAATGAAAGCCATCGGTTCATTCGCCTCGCCGCGGAAAGCCATGCGGGTTTCCGGCTCAAAGGTCAGCATCAGCCAGCTTTTGCTCTTGCCGGGAAGCAGCGCGATTGCCTCCCCGAGAGCGGAGCGCAGGGATTCCTCCTGCGTGGGGGTGATAGCGAGATTCGTTTTCCATTGAATACAGGGCATGGTCAGCATCCTTTCCGTTTCAAAATAAGAATTTCTTTTAGTATAACACCGCTCGTGTCGTTTGTCACCGAAAAGAAAAAGAGAGCGCCTTCAGCGCTCCCCACAGTAGAAATATGTGGAATTATCGACGAGGCGGCACCAGTCGGCCTTGTCGAGGATTGCGGCCACATCCGCGCGGCGCAGCTTCTGCGGCGCGATCGCCTTGACGGCCTCCGAGACATGGATCAGGCGATCCGCGTTCTCCCGGAAGAATGTGCGCAGCTTTTCCTCGGCCTCCTCCAATCCCGTTTTCGGAGCGCGGGCAGCCGCCGCCACAGCCTTCTTTTTCTCCAGCAGGAACTCCTCCGGGTGCGCCTTCAGATATGCCAGATACGTCACCCGGATCCGGCTGACCAGTGCCGGGGTGATATCCGGCTCCTCCTTCAGCCTGGAAAAGGGGCAGCGCACCAGATCGTGCATTTCCTCATACCCGCGGCTCTCGCAATAGCAGAGAAACGGATAGTAAGCATCACTCGTATAGACGTCCCGAATTTTTGCCATATTTCTTCCTCCTGGATATTTGCTGATTTTGGATTACCATTAGGGCAGTTTTTTTATTATAGCAAGCGGAAAGCGGCGCGGCAAGGAAAATTTTTCTTTTTGTCACAATCTGTGGGTTGGGTCTGGTATAATAAAAAACAGAATAAGATCCGAGGATCCCGGCGGAGAAAGGAAGAACAAAAATGGCAGAGACAATGACGGCGAAAGAGCGGCGCGAGGCGATTCTTTGCGAGCTGGAGCGGGCGGAAGGCCCGGTGAGCGCTTCCGCGCTGGCAAAACAGTTTCATGTGAGCCGTCAGGCGGTAGTGGGCGATGTGGCGATGCTCCGGGCGCTCAATGCCCCCATCGCGGCCACGCCGCGCGGCTATGTGCTCACACGCAGCGAGGGACGCGGGAAAACCTTCACGATTGCGTGCCGCCATGGACGCGACCGCCTTGGAGAAGAGCTCTATGCCGTCGTTGACAACGGCGGGGCCCTGCTGGATGTGGTGGTGGAGCACGCTCTCTACGGCCAGCTCAGCGGCAAGCTGCACATTTTTTCCCGCTACGACGCGGACGAATTCCTGCGCAGGCTCTCCGAGCAGGAGGCTTCTCCCCTCTCCGCGCTCACGGGCGGCATCCATCTGCACACCCTTTCCTGCCCGGACGACGGCTGCTTTGCCCGCATCTGCGCCGTCCTGCGGGAAAAGGGGATTCTCATTGCACCCGGCGACGAATAACCCCGCCAAATCTTCCTATTTTTTGGCCGAAAGAGGAAAAAAGTCCGTGAAACCTTTCCATTGACACAGGTTCTTTTCATGAGTATGATAGGTGTCAAGACACCTGATAACACACTGTCATATCCATGAGGAGGAGCCAGCCATGAAAAAGAAGGACGCCGTTGTTTCGATGTGCATTTCGGCGCTTTTGTGCGCGCTTGGAATCATCATCCCGATGTTTATGCCGAAGATCTGGATCCCGCCGATGTCGTTTACTTTGGCCAGCCATGTGCCGATCTTCATCGCCATGTTTATTTCGCCCGCGTCCGCCATCATGGTTACGGTGGTGACAAGCATTGGCTTTGCCCTGTCGATGCCGCTTGTCGTGGCGCTGCGCGCAGCCTCCCATCTTGTCTTTGTGCTGGTGGGCGCGTTCCTGCTCAAAAAATCCGGCTCTATCCTGCAATCCATGCGCACTGCCACACCCTATGGCCTGCTGCTCGCCATCCTGCACGGCGCATGCGAATCCGTCGTTGTCACGGCGTTCTATTTTACCGGAAACGGCTCGGAAAGCTGGTATGAGAGCGGCTACGTTGTTTCGGTTCTGCTGCTTGTCGGGCTTGGCACCGTGGTGCACAGCATGGTGGATTTCGGCATTGCGGTGGCTGTGTGGAAGCCGCTGTGCCCGATGCTTCACATTCCGGTGAGTGCCAAGATGCGCACACGGACAGCGTCATAAAAACGTAAAGTTTTCGCTCAAGCCTTTTTCAAAAGGCTTGTAGGGGTGAAGGGGACAAAGTCCCCTTCAAGAAAATATGCGTAGGCACAAAAAAGCCAGGAAAAAGAGCAAAGCGATTTTTTCCGGACGGCGGCGCACACCTGTAATTTCTCGCACTCAACCTTTTTCAACAAGCTTCAGGGACAGCTGAAAAAGCTGTCCCCTTTTTTGTCTTTACAAACGGCAAAAACTGTGCTATAAAGAAAACAAATCCAAAGAAAGGGAATGGCTCTGTTTCCCGTTCCTGCATGGCGGCTGCCTGCCGCGAACCTGCTTTTGGAAACAGACCGAAGGTGCCGAAAGAGGATGCGTAATATCGGAACGGTTTGACTGCACACCTGATTTTTGAGTCGGGAGGGCGCGACAGGCGCTCTGTTTTGTGCTGCCGTTCGAGGCTTTGCGATCCTGCGTGCCGCCGTCCCTTTTTGGGGTACGGCTGCGCGCCGCTGCCCGCCGCACAAAACCCTCCCACTGTGACGGAGGGATTTTTTATGCCCATTTTACTGGAAACCACCGCTTTGACACAATACGCGGGGGAACGGCTCCTCTTTTCCACGGAGCCGCTCGCCCTGTACGACGGCGACCGGATCGGCCTGGTCGGGCCGAACGGAAGCGGCAAATCCACGCTGCTCGCCATTTTGTCCGGCCGTCTGCGCCCCGACGAGGGAACCGTGCGCGCGCGCTGCCCGATCGCGTTCTTTTCCCAGCTTGGCCCAGGGGAAGAAGCACCGGATCCGGAATCGCTCAGCCGCTTCGGCCTGCGCGGCACACATGCTCCTGTTGACCGCATGAGCGGCGGGGAGCAGTCCCGCCGCAAGCTGGCCGCGTCGCTGGGGAAAAAACCGCCGCTGCTGTTCGCAGACGAACCGACCTCCAACCTGGATTGGGAAGGGATCGAGCTGTTCTGCCGCCGGATGGAAGCACAGAACGCGTTCCTCCTTGTCAGCCACGACCGGGCCGTACTGGAGCGGCTCTGCACCCAAATCTGGGAGCTGCGCGAGGGAAAGCTTCTGCGCTATGAAGGCAGCTATGACGCCTTCGAGCGTCAAAAGGAACAGGAGCTGGAACGCCGCCGCTTTGAGGCGGAGGCTTACCGGAAGGAGAAGGCCCGGCTGGAACGCTCCATGCAATCCCTGCGGGAAAAGCAGTCCGCCGTGCGGCGCGCGCCCTCGCGTATGGGAAATTCCGAAACGCGGCTGCACAAGCGCAGTGAAACGGACACACAGAGCAAAATTGCCCAGGGAAGGAAGAGCATTGAGTCGCGGCTGGCGCGGCTGGAGAAAAAGGAAGCCCCACGCGAGGCGGAGGCCGTCCACTTTGACTTTTCCCTGACCAATCCGCCCGAAAACAAAATTCTGCTGCGCGTTCCCTCGCTCACGCTCACGGCGGGTGAAAAGACGCTGCTCCGGGACGCATCCTTTGAGCTGCAAAAGGGATCCCATACCCTTCTGTATGGCCCGAACGGCTGCGGGAAAACGACGCTCATGGGATATCTGGCACGCGCGATCGAAACGGAAAGCCGGGAGATCTTCGCCGCGCCCAAGCTGCGCGCCGGCTATTTCCAGCAGTCGCTTGACAACCTCGACCCGGAAAAAACCGTGCTCGAAAACGCGATGCGCAGCGCGGTGCAGAACGAGCAGACGGTGCGTTCTCTGCTCGCGCGCCTGCTGTTCCGGCGGGAGGATGTGTACCGCCCCGTCTCCGTCCTCAGCGGCGGGGAGCGCGTGAAGCTTTCGTTCGCCTGCCTGCTCGTCTCTCCCGTCAATTTTCTGCTGCTCGACGAGCCGACAAACTATCTGGACATGGATTCCCTGCGCGCCTTGCAGGAGACGCTGGCGCAGTATGAGGGCGGCTTTTTGCTGGTGACCCATGACCGCCGCTTTGCCGACGCGCTGGCCCGGCAGACGCTTGCCTTTGAAAACGGCAGGCTGGTGCGGCATGAGGGCGGTCCGTCCGCCGTGGAGCGGGAAAAAGCCGCCCCAAAACCGGAAACGGAAAAAATGGACGGCAAGCTGCTTGAATTACGCCTTGCGGAGGTGATCTCCCGCCTCTCGCTTCCCCGCTGCCCGGACAAGGAAGCACTCGAACGCGAATTTCAGGAGCTGCTCCGCCAAAAACGTGAAGCTGCCGCCAGGGCAAAAGAATAATTGGTTTCTTGCCAACGCTTTCCGAAAGGAGTACAATAAAAAGAACACACAAAAAGGAGAACGCGAGCTTTTGAAAGGGGAAGCAAAAATCCATGGGTTCCCCGCTCCCCCGCGTTCGGAAAGCGGATCCCGGTTGGGGAAACGAATGGCCGGTTTTGTATGGAAAGGATGAACGGAGCATTGGCGGAAACGAAGAATGATTTTTCCAAGGGCAGTGTTGCGCGCTGCATCATGAGCCTGGCCGTGCCGATGACGGCGGCACAGCTGATCAACGTGCTGTACAGCGTGGTGGACCGGATGTATATCGGCCATCTGCCGGAAGCGTCCACACTGGCGCTGACGGGGATCGGCCTGACATTCCCGATCATCAGCATCATTTCGGCATTCACCCAGCTGTTCGGCATGGGCGGCGCGCCGCTGTGCTCGATCGCACGCGGGGAAGGCAATCATGAACGCGCGGAAACGGTGATGAACAACTCATTTTCCCTGCTGCTGATTTCCGGCGTTGTCCTGACCGCCTTTTTTCTCGCTCTCAAAAAGCCGATTCTGTATCTCTTCGGTGCCAGCGACCAGACGTTTCCCTACGCGGACAGCTATCTGACCATCTATTTAATTGGTACGATCTTTGTCATGATCGGCCTGGGGATGAACAGCTTTATCAACTCACAGGGCTTCGGCCGCATGGGGATGATGACCGTGCTGCTTGGGGCTGTGGTGAATATCGTGCTGGATCCGATCTTTATCTTTTTGTTTCACATGGGGGTACAGGGCGCGGCGCTGGCCACGGTGATCTCCCAGTTCCTCTCCGCGGCATGGGTGCTGCGTTTTCTGACCGGTAAAAAAGCGATCTACCATCTCAGGCCCGCGCGGATGCGTCTCCAGAAAACGCTGGTGGGACAGATTTCCGCACTTGGCCTGTCGGGCTTCATGATGGCGGTGACAAACGGCGCGGTTCAGATTGTGTGCAACGCTACCTTGCAGCAATTCGGCGGCGATCTCTATGTCGGCATTATGACGGTCATCAACTCGATCCGCGAGGTGCTCACCATGCCTGTCAACGGCCTGACAAACGGTGCGCAGCCCGTCATGGGCTTCAACTACGGAGCAAAGCAATATTCGCGTGTGCGCTCCGGCATCCGCTTTACCAGCATCGTCTGTATCGCATACACCACCGTGGCCTGGATCATCCTGATGATCTTCCCGGAATTTTTTATCCATATTTTCAACAGCGAACCGGCGCTGATTGCGGACGGTATCCCGGCGCTGAACCTCTATTTCTTCGGCTTCTTCATGATGTCCCTGCAATTTTCGGGGCAGTCCGTCTTTGTGGCGCTGGGAAGATCCAAGCAGGCTGTCTTTTTCTCCCTTCTGCGCAAGGCCATCATTGTGGTGCCGCTCACGCTCATCCTGCCGCACCTGTTCGGCCTTGGAGTCAACGGCGTTTTTCTGGCGGAGCCGATCTCGAATTTTATCGGCGGTGCGGCATGCTTTTTCACTATGCTGGCCACCGTATGGCCGCAGCTCAAGGAGCCTGCTTCCAGCCCCCAGCGTGCGGGATAAAAGGCTTCCCCGCAAAAACGGCGCCCTTCCGGCTGGTTTTCAGCCAAAAGGGCGCCGTTTTTTCTTGTGTTCTCCTTACGGATTCTCCGGCTCCGCGGCAGCGAAAAAGCGCATTTCCAGTATGGCGCAGAGCGCATGATAAACCGGCAGATGCAGCTCCTGGATATCCGCCGTGACCGTCTCCGGAACACGGATGCAGACATCACAAATCTCCCGGAGCGTCCCGCCGCCCGCTCCTGTCAGCGCGAGCGTCGTCATCCCCTTTGCACGGGCGACGCGGGCCGCCTCACAGACGTTGCGCGCGTTCCCCGAGGTGCTGATCCCGAGGAAGCAGTCCCCGGTACGCCCATAGCCATACACCTGCTGGGCGTAGATCAGAAACGGATCCACATCGTTGAGAAACGCGGTGGAAAGGCCCGCGTGCTGGGTCAGGGCGATGGCGGGCAGAGCTCCCTGAAGCTTTTCTCCCACCGGCCCCAGCTTCTCCCGCTCCTGGACGGGAAGCGGACGTTTGAGGTAAAACCCCTTCATCAGTTCTCCCACAATATGATCCGCGTCCGCGGCCGAACCGCCGTTTCCGCACACCAGCAGCTTACCGCCGCAGGCAAAGGAAGCCTCCATGTTCTGATACGCCGTCCAGATGGTCTCCCGCAGCGGCTCCAGGGCCGGATGGCGGCGGATCAGGCGCTCCAGCTGCGCCTCAGGCGTTCTTTCCTGTTTCGGCATCCCACTCAAGCAAATCAACCTCCCGGAATGTAGTTGTCTTTTCCTCAAATTTTACGGTTTTCAATTCATACGGCCCGAACGACAAAGGCGTTTCCGTATCTCCCAGACGGAGCACGGCCCGGCAGGGCATTCCTTCTGTTTCCAGCATCCGGACAACAAAGCCGTCCCCGTCCTCCGCACGCTTTATCAAAGAAATTGTCACATTTTGCGCGTCGATTCCGTACAGCGAGCGTTCCATCTCCCGATGCGCACCGCTGTGCCAGCTGTCGGCCAGGTATTCGATCATGCCCTGCGTTTTATCCGCCTGCACCCGCAGCTCCCGCACCGGGAGGGAGGCGGCATGGGGACGGAGCGTGAGCGTAAACCGGTGCTCGCCCAGGCTCACATACTGGTAGGTATCCTGCGGGTTCTCCCATTCCGGGCTGTTTCCCTGCGACCAGATCGGGCTGCGCACAGCGGTAAGATGGAACATCCCATCTGCACAGTGGAACGCATAGTGGCTGTCGTTCGCCACGCAAAGCCCCGCGCCGTCTTTTCCGCGCACATCGGCAAAGCGGTGCATGCAATACTCCGCTTCGTCCGCAATCTCCCGATCCATCAGGCCATAAGCCCCTTCTGCCCGCACAAAGGATGTGCCCCCCGCGCATGGGAAGGCCATCTTGAGCAGATGCCACGGCTCGTTCCAGACCAGATCGTTTTCCACTGTCAGGAAGCGATCGTGCGCACCAAGCCGCCAGAGCTGGGTCAGGCGCGAGGGGCCGTGCGTATACACCGCCCGCACCGTGCAGCGCAGGGGACCCTCCTCCACCCGCTCGATGGCTTCCAGGACAAACCGCTCGCCGGTGTCCTCATAGACACGCCCCTGCAATCCGCCCCAGGAATCCCGCTGGTCCGTCCAGACCTGCCACTGCGCCGCACCGCTCAGGCTCTCATAGCCTGTCTCCTTTTCCGTCAGCGAGCAGAGCAGGCCTGTGGATTCATCAAAGCATGCGCGCACATACTCATTTTCCAGCACATACGGGCTCAGCCCCTCCGGAGAATGACGGCGGTCAATCTGCTCCGCCGGAGCTGTCTTGTGCATCCGGTAGACGGCATATCCGCCCGCCGGAACCTTTGCTTCAAACAGGAAGCGCCGCCGCCCCCCGAGTGTGGTATGCGTCACCTTGGCATGGGTATTGATCCGCTGGCAGGGGACCTCATTTCCCTTCGGATCCGTCAGGCACAGCTCATCCTGGCAGAACCACTCTGCTTCCACGTCAAGCAGGCCGTCAAACGCTTCGCTGTGCGGGTTGACCAGAAGCAGGGGATAGCCTTCTCCGCGCGTATCCAGGCTGTTTGCGATATCCTGCACGGACAGCGCGATCACCTTCCCGGCCCCCGCGGCCGCCGCGCCCACCTGACGGTGGCAGTCGTCACGGGCCTCCCGGATGCAGGTGCCGCCCATCGTGTCGTGAAACTCATTGAAGAGCAGGCCTTCCCAAAGGCTCTCCATCTCATCCGCCTCCGGAGCAAAGCGCCCGCGCAGAAGCGCTGCAAGGGAAAGGCAGGTATCCGCCGCGACAAGACGCTTTTCCGCAAGCCGGATCTGCTGCTTGAATTCCAGATCGTTGGAATAGCAGCCCGCGTTGACCTTTTCAAAGGATCCCGTTTTGACCTCCAGAGCCTCCGTATCAAGGCTGTCAAAGAAATCCCCGAAGGTTGAGAAACGGAGCTCTGTTTTGTCGTTGTAGTCCGCCAGCTCCTGGATTGTGCGGATGTTGTCGATTGTCGGGCCGCCGCCATGATTTCCCACCCCGTAGCAGCAGGCCATCTGCGGCCATTCCTTTGTGCGGGCAAGCGTATTTTCGATATTCTCCACCGTCTTATCCCGGAACCAGGCGGTATACTCCCCCGGCAGGGAGAGGGCCGTCACCTCGCTGCCGTCGTTTCCGCGCCAGCGAAAGACCGGCGTTTCCAGGCGCGGGCGCATAAATACATAGCGATCCATGCCGCTTTTGCGCAGGATCTGCGGCAGCGTTCCGGAATGGCCAAAGCTGTCCACATTGGAGCCGATACGGCAGATTTTCCCAAAGGTTTTCTTTAAATACCGCTGGGAATACAGCGCCTGCCGCACAAAGGATTCCCCATGCGGCAGCAGGCAGTCGGGCTCCAGAAACCAGCCGCCCGTCAGCTCAAAGCGGCCCTCCGCCACCCGGCGGCGCAGCTCTTCAAAGCGGTCGGGAGCCGTGCGCTCCAGCCAGCGGAAAAAGAGGACCGACGTCCCCGTAAAGCGAAACTCGGGAAATTCCTCCATCCGATCCAGGGCGGAGCAAAGCGTGGCCTTGACCTCCTGCATGCCCTCTTCCCAATTCCAGAACCAGACCGGATCGATATGGGAATTTCCGATCATATGTAAAATTGTTTTTTGCATAAAATCCCCCAGACTTACGGAGAGCCCGCGCTCTTCCGCTCATACGGGGAACAACGGGCTCAGCTTTTTGACAGCACCTCGCTGACCAGCGTGGTGTAAAAATGGTTGGCGACAATCTCGCCCGCCCCGATCACACCGGCACGGCTGCCGAGCGCGGAGCGGACCAGCACATTTTCCCGGGTGCCCTGCACCCGCTTGTTCAGCGTGGTATCGCGCACAATCCGGAAATACTGCGGATACTCCATAGTGAGGATCCCGCCCAGAATGATGATCTGCGGATCCAGAATATTGATGAGATTCGACACGGCGGCCCCCATGTAGCATGCCGCACGGTTCAAAATGGAGATGGTGAGCGGATCGCTTTTGCATGCCGCCTCCATGAGATCTTCAATGGTGAGGCAGGAGCGCTTTTCATACAAGGGATGCTCGGCATGGGAGGACAGCTGGTTCTCCATCTCGCGCAGGATAGCCAGGCCGGAGCTGACAGCCTCCACACAGCCGTGCGCCCCGCAGTTGCACAGAGGGCCGTTGGGATCGAGCGTGATATGCCCGAATTCCCCGGCGATATAGTTCGCGCCCTCATAGGTGGCGCCGTTGAGGATCAAACTGGAGCCGATTCCCATATCGGCATCGATGTACACCATATCCTCGCTGCCCGCGCCCGCACCGCGCCAATATTCGCCCATGGCGATGGCGTTTGTATCCTTCTGCACACTGACCGGAAGAGACAGACGCTCCTCCAAAATCTGCCGCAGGGGAAGGTAGCGCAGAAGCGGGAAATTCGGCGGGGACAACACGACGCCCTCACACGAATTGACAGGGCCGGGCGCACCGACTCCAAGCCCAAGCAGCTTTTCCCGCGGAACGCCGGATTCGGCGATCGCGCTCTCCACCAGGGCAACCATCTGATCAATCAGCTCCGCGGAGGAGGAAGCCCCATCCCGCCGCGTTTCAAAGCTCTGAATCGAGAGGATTTCCCCATGCAGATTCATCACAGCCGCGCTGGTGCGGAACACATTGATATGAAGGCCGAGCGTATAGCCGTAATTTTCGTTGACGGTATAGGTCACGGCGCGGCGGCCCACGCCGCCGTTCTCATAGGAATCCTCACGCACAAGGTTCAGCTTCAAAAGCTCCTCCATGATTTTTTTGATAGCCATGAAGGTCAGCCCTGTCACTGAAGCAAGGCGCGCTTTTGTGGTGTGCTTGTTTCTCCGGATATAATTCAGCAGGGAAATCCTGCTGTAATTTTTGAGTTGTATGGATTTTTCTGCTTGTTCACGCATAGCAAAATCCGCCCGCCGCCCTGTCATTTTGCTCCTTTTCAACGGCAGGCGCTTTCCCCCCTGTCTTTTCATTATATCGAATACAGGGAGAAAAATCCAGCTTGTTTCCAGAGTCCCGCGCACAATTCATGCGCCGTTTTCTGTGAAAACAATCTATAAATTTTATATATCTTCGTCCATTTCCCTGCACTTTATCCATCCTCTCCTGCCTGGACAGACGTATCGGGAAGAAAACCGTCCCCATCAATAGCGGAATTGCTCACACATCGGTTTGAACCAGGGATTGTAATAGACGGCAAACTGCCGTTTGGCTTCCCGGAGCCTTGCGTCCGCGTCGCTATACAAAACAGGACCGGTGTGTCCGAAGGCCATCAGATCGAAATGCATGCTGCACAGCTTATCCAGGCTTTCCTTCCATTTCTGTTCATCCGATCCGATTTTCTCACTGAATCCTCCCCAGATCGTATCGCCCGCGACAAGAACGCTCACGCCGTCCGTCTCCACACAAAAGCACACGCCGCCCATCGTATGTCCCGGCGTATGGATCACATGGATTTTTCCGTTTGGATACGGGTCCCGGTCCTTGCGCTTATAGATGCGGTCCGCCTCCTCGCGGGAGGGCTCGCCGCCCCAGAAGCGCGTCCAGTTCAGGAACAGCTCACGATACGGGGAAGCATCTCGGTTCTTTTGATAATCGAGGAACTGCGGGGAACGGCGGCTGATATGATTGATCATAAAATCGCTCATCAGCCCATACTGCTCTCCCAGCCTCCGGATATCCGTCCAGTCCCCGAAAGCTTCCTCCACTTTACCATAGGTAATCGGGGCAAAGCCGCGGTCTCCCGAGGAGGGGAAGAAGGGCAGGATATGCACCAGCCCCACTTCACGGGAAAAGAAGCGGCTCAGGGCCTTTTCCAGCGTGTGAAGGTTTCCGCCAAGACTGTCCGGATAAGTGATCAGCATAATTTTATTTTCCATGGGATGTCTCCGTCCTTTTCTCTGATTTTCCTACTCCCTACAATACGC
>HHCFC01400__coassemble_1374_pt1 | contig 27580 bp, 22 predicted proteins | sample HHCFC01400__metabat2_high_PE_024 | metagenome-assembled genome bin HHCFC01400
TCTAAGCATATTATAATTTTTATTGCTTGCTAGAGCTCATTTGAAAAATTATAAACATCGTTATTCCCCATGACGGCAGCTTTTTGCGTCAAAACGGATCGGAATCGAATAAAGATTCCGGCGCTTTTTTCTTTGTTCAATCGAGCTCTAAGAAAGAAAGGAGATTTCATATGTCGGAGTCTGAGGTGAAACGTGTGCGCCGCAGTGCGGAAGAAAGAGCCGCTGAAATGGATGCAAAAATAGAGGCGCTTCGTCAGTCCATTGCGGATCAGGAGGCGAAAAAGCAGGAGACTGTGTCCGCTTTTGACGGAAAAATTGCTTCGCTGCGCGAGCGCATCAAAGCGCTTGAAGCCAAAAAGAAAGAAATTCTGGCGCCCAAGCAGCCGCGCAAGCGCAGAAAATCGAAGAAGCAGAAGCTGCAGGAGATTGTGCAGCAGGCACAGAAATCCGGTCTTAAGCCGGAGGAGATTGCAGAGCTTCTGGGTATTCAGCTCGAAGAATAAAGCATGTTTCCAAAAAAGCGGTTGGATCCAGGTGAAATCCGGATCCAACCGCTTTTTTCTTATTATGAAAGCTTGGAGATATCTTATTTTACCGGGCGATCAAAGAAAATGCTTTTTCCGGTGATGCTCAGAGGAATCCCATGCCAGATAACCGGCTCGTTGATATAGCCCATTTCCTCAGCGGTTTTGCCGATGGTGTACATGATCCGGCTGTCCACACGGTTGTCAGCGGCAACGCTCACAGCGGAGCCCAGTGCAATTCCAAGATCAATCCCATCGAAGCTGCACCGGCCCCCGGCTTCCCGGCACGCGGCACAGTTCGCGAAGCCGCAGAGCGAGCAGTACGCAAGGCCTCGCGGCATCGGACGGATGCCAATGAGAACCACAGCCAAGGCGGCGCGCAGATTTTCCGCGTCGCGATGAAAGGTGGATGGCGCGTCCCCAAATTCACGGTTTGCCACTTCGTGCATTTTATCGGCAAGAGCGTCTTTTTCCTCTCCTGTCAGAACCAGCGTGACAATCCGATCCAACCCTTTGGCCTTTGGGGCGGTGCGTGCGGCGGCGCACATTTTGGCCGCGGTTTCCAGAACGGCCTGTTCCTCCATTTGTCCTGCTTCATATTTCATGATGAAGTTCCTCCTTTTTCTGCGCCGTTTTATGCGAGAAAATCCAGCGCGATCCCGAATTGCCGGAGTGTGTTGACTGCATCGTTTTTTCCGCAAAAGCGGTGAGCATGGATCCCACAAGCAATCGCTCCGTCTACATTTTCCTGCAAATCATCGAAGAACAGACATTCCTGCGGGTTGAGTGAAAATTCCTGTAAAAACCGCTCGTAAATTTCATGTGATGGCTTCAACAGATGGTAGTAGGCGGACACAAAGCGCTCCTCAATGCGGCGCAGAATGGAAAAGCGTTCCACCAAAACCGGAAACCGCACGCTGGCATTGGAAAGCACAAGACAGCGGAAGCCTTTTTCCTGAAGCGCAGCGACAACCTCCTCCATCCCCGGCACAGGGGACATACAATCCGGCCATCCGGCGAACAGGCGGACCAGATCGCCGCGCAGTTCCGGGGGAACATGAGTCTGCATAGAGGCGAGCGCTTCCTCCTCTGTGATGGTGCCCGCGTCAAGCTGCTTCCATTCGGAGCCGCCGAAGCAGGCGTCAAAAAGCAGGCGTCCAGCTTCCGGATCGGAGATTTCCCGTGCAATATATGGCTTGGGCTCGTAGAACAACAGCACGTTTCCCATATCAAACACAATGTTGCGTATCATGGCGGTTACTCCTCAAAAGCAAAGCGGTTCCCCAGCCAGGTCAGACACAGATCCATCCAGGGAGCGGTGGGGCGCATGGGAGTCGCCACGTCCACATTGCACAGCGACAGGCCATGTACACCTTGTTCAAACAGATGGAATTCACACGAAACTCCTGCGCGGCGCAGAGCGGACACAAACAGGAGGGAATTTTCCACCGGTACGGCATCATCCTCATAAGTGTGCCACAGGAAAGCGGGAGGTGTTTTCCCGCTCACATGGGTTTCCAGCGACCAGAAGGTCTGCTTGTCCGGGTCTGCCTCGCCGGATACATTCTGGAGAGACTGCCGGTGGGCAAATTCACCCGAGGTGATGACAGGATAGCACAGGATCAGTGCGTCCGGGCGGTTTTTGCCGTCCGGGCAGCCGAGCTCAGGCAAGTCCCACAGAACTCCCAGACTGGCCGCCAGATGTCCGCCCGCGGAAAATCCCATGACCGCAATCTGGTCCGGGATAATATGCCATTCCTTCGCATGCTCGCGCAGGAGCGAAAGAGCGGCGGACACCTCGCGCAGAGGCTGCATCCCGCGTGCTTTTTCCTTGCCTACCGTGTAGCGCAGCACAAAGGCCTGATAACCGCGCTTGAGAAAAGCGAAGGCGGGCGGATCAGCCTCGCGATCGGAACAAAACTCATAGGCGCCGCCGGGGCAGATCAGTACAGCGGGACGGTCGGTGCGATCGGGGATTTCCGGAGAAGGATCATGCAGATAGCCAACAAGCTGTGCGTCCTGATCCAAAATGTGTTCCTGTATCATTTTCATGGTTTCATTCACTCCTCACCATTGTTTTCTCCATTTTATCACGGGACTGCGGGAAAGTCATCTTTTTCTTTTGGATAAAAATGATGAGTTTCTTTCTGGATTTGCGGTGGTGTCTGTGCTATCATGAAAAATAAAGGAAGTCTGTTTTGTATGGACGGACGCTCATGTGTGCTCCATTGAAGATTGCAAAAGAGAGGGGTATCTTTTCATGGAAGTATTGGATTTGATCCGGGAACGCCGCAGTATCCGCAGCTATGACGGGCGTGTGGTGGAGACGGAAAAGCTGGAAAAGGTGCTGGAAGCGGGACGGCTGGCCCCGTCCGCGCGCAATATGCAGGAATGGAAATTTGTTGTGGTACAGGGCGCACGCCTGGCGGCGCTGTGTGAAGCCTGCTCCAGCCAGCGCATGGTGCAGGAGGCCGGAACGGCTCTCGTGATCTGTGCCGCAGAAGATCATGTGATGCCCTGCGGCCAGCCCAGCGGGACCATTGACTGCTCGATCGCGCTGAGCTTTATGCTGCTTCAGGCCCAGGAACTGGGGTTGGGCATGTGCTGGCTCGGCGCTTTTGACGCGGACGCGGTCAAGCGCGCTCTGGATTTGCCGCAGGAGTGGGCGCCGGTAGCGGTTTCTCCGCTTGGATACCCGGCGGAACAGCCTGCCGCCCGTCCCCGCAAGGCTATGGAGGAAATCACGCTGTTTTTAAAGGATTGATATCAACGATCCGGTGACGTTTTTGTGCCGGAAAAGAAGCTTTTTTGAAAGCCCGTTCTGGATATTACACCAGAGCGGGCTTTCGGTGATTTGGAATCCTGCCGCAAAATGTGTCCATATGTTTTACCAACCGGGATTTAGGATATTTTCAAAGGATTTTTAAAGATTTTGGAGATGGTGCGGGATGACGGTTTACATTTTGGGCTGGGCTTTGTATAATAAAACAAAATAATCCATTGGAGAGGAATCTGCCATGCTGATCACGACAGTTACATGCGAAAACAAGGCTTTGTTTGAGTCAATGGCGCCGGCGCAATGGTTTGATCTTCTCGAGCTGCCGGGCCGTTTTGTTCTCGGCGCGATCGATGAGGATGATCAAGGTCAATACGCGGCCGGTGTGCTTGTATTTGAAGTTGAGGAAATTTCGCCGGAAGAGGACGCATATCTGATCGCTGGTACTCTGCGCTGGCTTTATGTGGAGCCGCAGGCCAGGGGCCGCGGAGTTGGAGATGCGCTGATGGAAGAGTTTTTCCGTGTGATCGGGGAAACCGGAGGTGTCCATCTGGCACTCTGCGATGTGCCGATGGATGCGGAATATAACGAACTCTGCGCTTTTTTGGAGGATTGGGGCTTTACCTTTTCCATCGGTGATGTCTTTGAGACAACTCTCCCGCTCGGGGAGCTTCTTTCAAATTCTTTTTTCAGCGGCAATCTAGGTCTGCCGGTTGTATCGCTTTCCGAGAGCCCCTCTTTGGCGCTGTCCCGTGAGATTGACCGTTACACGGAGCTTCCGTCAGTGCGCTCCGATTTGCCCGAACTGCTTCCGTTTTGCGATATGGATGTAAGCTGCGCGCTGTGGGATAAGCTGGAGCTTAAAGGGCTTATGCTGGTTCTCGCATCCCCGAACGGAAGCCTTGAGCCTTTGCTGATGCGCTCTCTTTCTTCCGATCCCCGAATTGTCATGGGCCTGGCACGCTTTGCGGGGCAGAAGGCAAAGGAAAAATATCCGATGGAGAAACCGGTGAGGCTTGTCTGCCGGACGCAGGCGGCGTCATCGCTGATTTCTTTTTTCCTACCGGACATGCAGCCGCTTTTGATGCGGCGCGGCGTTTGCGACTATGCCGGTCTTTGGCCGCAAGAAGAGAACGCGCCCGAACTCAGTGAGCAGGAGGAAGAGGAGGTGCTCAGAGAGTTTTATGAAGGTGAGGAGCCTTCAGAGGGCATGAGTGGGGATGCAAGTATGTCGGAAGAAGAAAGGGAGGAATGAGCAATGCCGCTTCCATCCGGACCACAGCAGTTTGCGGTGACACGGGATCAAATCCAGAATGCAAGAAATCAGCTGAGAAATATTCATCAGCCGCATCAAGCCCAGCAAATGCAGCAGAACCAGCAGATGCAGCAGAACCAGTCGAGATATACGCTCCAGCATTATACACAGGAGGAGCTTAACGAGGTACAGGTTTCCGAGCATCAGCGCAAATCCAAGCTGGGACATATCCGTGATGCGGTTAAAAGATTGATGCCGGGGGCATACACCCAGATTGATCGGGTTCGTCAGCTGCCTGATGCGCAGCGTGAGACGGAGCTGCACCACTCCCGTGGACACAGCTTCATGAGCCAAGGAAGTAAGGTGCTGGAGTTCAACATGGCGGGATCAGGGTTCAAGCAGTTCCGTATGACGCACAAAGGGCTTAAGGGAAAGAATTGCGCTGTTATTCCCGGAGTTGGTGAGGTTGCCCTGAAAAAGGAGAAAAAGATACACTGGTATACATCACGCGCCAAAAGAGCCCAGTACGAAGAGGAAAATGCCAGGATCCGGGCACACAATGCCGAAATTGAAAGAAGGATCCGTGAGCAATACGGCGATTCGCAGACGGTGGGGAGAAAGCAGCTCAAGGAAGTGCGCAAAAAGGATGTCCTTGATGCGCAGGGAAATGTTCTCAAGACACGGATTACCATGGCCGGCCCGCTCGCGGCAGGCGGGGCGCTCAATGCCGGAGATTACAGTATATCGAACCTGCGGAAGTATATGCAGCTGATGGCAGCGGATTATCTCACAAATATTTTCAGAGAATGGCAAAGCGACCGGAACTTTTCCATTGCCACCACACCCCCTGTCCGCATTCTCATCCAGGGACACAGCCGCGGGGGTGTGGCCGCTGCCGAGGGTGCTCTGCTGATTCGCCAATGGGTGCAAAAGAATTATCCGGAGTTTGTTGATAAAGTCGCTTTTGATTTGATCCAATACGATCCTGTGCCGGGAGGAGACACCGCATCCTATCAGTCAACAACCTTAAAGGATAAGAAACATAAAAAGCCGGGGCTTGGTGATTCCGCGAATACCACGGTGGTATACTCCGTTCACACGGATCATTCCAAGATGTTCACCCCCCAGACCGTCAAGGGTGCGGATCGCATCGTTCTCACAGCGTTCAAGCACAGCGTAGGCCTTGATATGACCGATCAGCAGGACAGCAGTAAAAGGCTTGCCTATACAAATGCGGAAAACCAGGAGGTGTACCGTGGTTCCGGGCTCAATGATCTTCCACCCGGCGTATACATTGTAGACGAGACCAATACTCTTGTCCGCTTTAATACCTATGAGGAGTTCGAGGGAGTACTCAGCGATGTAACAAAGGGACGCAGTTCACAGTCCTGGCGGCGTGACCGCATTTCTGACGCGGTGAAATACTGGTTTGACCTGCACAGCGGCAATGGCGGGGCAGCCGCCGCGCCAGGCGCAGGTGGAGGAGCCGCCACATAACAGATACACAACGCAGAAAGGCCCCATGACGCAGCACGTCATGGGGCCGGTTCGCAGGAATACAAAGAAAATGAATTATTCCCGGATCAGCAGCTTTTTGATTTCTCCCACAAACACACGATGGTAATCGTTGTTGGGATAATTCTTCTCCCGGACTTCCGCGTCGAGGAAAGATTCCGGCGTCATATCCTGCCGGTACAGCTTGCGGCAGATGAGAACTGCGTTTGCCTGCTCCGGGTACGGGGCAAGATCAAAGGCAGGGGTCAGGCCTGTTTCCTTCCACTTATCAAAGTCACGGCCGCTTTTGGTTCCGCAGAAATTCAGAGCGTCGCGGAAGCCGTCGCCAAAGAAAGCCAGGCTGTAATATTCCTCGCGCTCAATGAATTCCATGGTGTACCGCTGCGGACGGATAAACGAGAACGCTACAGGCCGGTTCCACAGGATTCCTGCGCCGCCCCAGCTTGCCGTCATGGTATTGCAGGCTTCCCGGTTTCCCGCGGTGATCAGCATCCAGTCCTTTCCGATACGGTCGAACAGATTGTCGTTCCATTCGGAAACGCTGATTTCCTTCCAGTTTGCCATCCAAATATCCTCCTTCGCACAAAACCCGTTTCCCGGATTTGTTTCTTTTTTCTTCATTCTATTGTATACAAAATCAGGAAAAAAAGAAAGAGGAAACAGGGAGGCGGCGATCAGTTTTTTGGAAAAATGAAAAAAGAATTTGTATATTCTTTACAAACTGAATATTTATACAGAAAAAGCTTGATTTATTGCAAAAACAGCGTATAATAAAACACAGAAACCCAATCACTGTATAATCAATGAAACGGAACATAAAGGAGACGCATCACCATGGCACAGAAAATCAAGAAAGTTGTACTGGCATATTCCGGCGGCCTCGATACCTCCATCATTATCCCGTGGCTGAAGGAAAATTACGACAACTGCGAGGTCATCGCGGTCGCGGCTGATGTCGGACAGGGCAGCGAGCTGAGCGGGCTGGAGGAGAAGGCCAAAAAGACCGGCGCTTCCAAGCTGTATATCGCGGATCTCAAGGATTCCTTTGTGGAGGATTACATTTGGCCGACGCTGCAGGCCGGTGCTGTCTATGAGAACAGCTATCTGCTCGGTACCAGCTTTGCCCGTCCGCTGATCGCCAAGCGTCTGGTGGAGATCGCGAAGGAGGAGGGCGCGGATGCCATCTGCCACGGCTGCACCGGCAAGGGCAACGATCAGGTGCGTTTTGAGCTGGCTATCAAGGCCTTCGCTCCGGAGATGACGATCATTGCTCCGTGGAGAATTTGGGATATCAAGTCCCGCGACGAGGAGATCGACTACGCGGAGGCGCACAACATTCCGCTGAAGATCACTCGTGAGACGAACTATTCCAAGGACAAGAACCTGTGGCATCTGTCCCACGAGGGCCTGGATCTGGAGGATCCGGCCAACGAGCCGCAGTACAACAAGCCCGGCTTCCTGGAGCTCGGCGTCTCGCCGGAACAGGCTCCCGACAAGCCGACTTATATCACCCTGCATTTTGAAAAGGGCGTGCCCACGAAGCTCGACGGCAGAAAGCTCAGCGGCGTGGAGCTGATCGAGGAGCTGAACCGTCTCGGCGGCGAGAACGGCATCGGCCTTGCCGATATCGTCGAGAACCGTCTTGTCGGCATGAAGTCCCGCGGCGTGTATGAGACTCCCGGCGGCACGATTCTGTATCACGCGCACAACAAGCTGGAGGAAATCTGCCTGGATAAGGCGACCTACCACTATAAGCAGCAGGTTGCCCTCAAGTTTGCCGATATGGTTTACAACGGCGAGTGGTTTACCCCGCTGCGCGAGGCGCTGAGTGCGTTTGTCACCAGCACACAGGAGACGGTGACGGGCGACGTCAAACTCAAGCTCTACAAGGGCAATATCATTGACGCGGGTGTGACAAGCGAGTATTCGCTGTACGACGAGGAGATCGCGACCTTCAGCGAGGATGAAGTTTACGATCAGGCGGATTCCGCTGGCTTCATCAACCTCTTCGGTCTGCCGATCAAGGTGCAGGCGATGAAGCGCCAGAAGCTGGAGAAGGCCGGCAAGTAATCACGCGATAAGGGCCGGACGGCCCGGCGTGTTGTTTCGGAAAGTTCAGGGGGATCGATCCCGGATTCGATCCCCCGCTTTCCTTTTCCAAAGAGAGATACCAACCGCCCCGCTCGGGGCGCGAAAAAGGAGAATCTGCGCATGAAGCTCTGGACGGGACGGTTCCACAAGGAGCTGGACAAAACCACAAATGATTTCAATTCCTCCATTTCGTTCGACAGCCGTATGGCGCGCGAGGATATTAAGGGAAGCATTGCCCACGCGACGATGCTTGGCTCGTGCGGCGTGATCGACAAGGCGGAGGCGGACGCAATCTGCAAAGGGCTCGAAGGGATTCTGGCCGATCTGGAAAGCGGTGCTCTCAGCATTGATCCGAACGCGGAGGATATCCACACCTTTATGGAGGCGGAGCTGACCGCCCGTCTGGGGGATTCCGGCAAACGGCTCCACACGGCCCGAAGCCGCAACGATCAGGTTGCGCTCGATGTCCGCCTGTATCTGCGCGGCCAGTGCGAGACGCTGCGCGGGCAGGTCACGGAGCTGGTGCGTGTACTGTGCAAACAGGCGAAGGAGCACAGCGGGGACGTAATGCCGGGCTACACGCACTTGCAGCGTGCCCAGCCGATCACCTTCGGCCACCATCTGATGGCTTACGCGGAAATGTTTCTGCGGGATCTGTCGAGACTGGAGGACGCACAGCGCCGCATGAATGTTTGCCCGCTCGGCTCCGGCGCTCTGGCCGGAACGACGTACCCGCTGGATCGGGAGATGACAGCCTCGCTGCTCGGTTTTGACGGGCCGACACACAACAGTCTCGATGGCGTGTCTGACCGTGATTTCTGCATGGAACTGGCCTCCGCGATTGCGATCTGCATGGTGCACCTTTCCCGCTTCTCGGAGGAGATCATCCTGTGGTGCTCGTGGGAGTTTAAATTCATCGAGCTGGATGATGCGTTTTCCACCGGTTCGAGCATCATGCCGCAGAAGAAAAACCCGGATATCGCGGAGCTGGTACGCGGTAAAACGGGCCGCGTTGTCGGGGATCTGACCACGCTTCTGACGATGATGAAGGGTCTGCCGCTGGCTTACAACAAGGATATGCAGGAGGATAAGGAAGCCATTTTCGACGCGGTGGATACGCTGCATATGTGCCTGACAGCTTTCATCCCCATGCTGGACACCATGCGGGTGCTGCCGGAGAATATGCGGAAAGCGGCCGCGCGCGGCTTCATCAACGCGACAGACTGCGCCGATTACCTCGTCGGCAAGGGGCTGCCGTTCCGCGACGCCTATAAGGTTACGGGCGCGCTGGTGGCCTACTGCATCGACCATGACGAAACGCTGGAGACGCTGCCCCTTGAGCAGTACAAGGAGCATCATGCATTGTTTGATAATGATGTTTATGAAGCCATTTCACTGGATCGCTGTGTCAACGAGAGAAAGGTGATCGGCGGCCCGGCGCCGGAAAATGTCCGCCGTGAGGCCGACCGTGTCTTGGCGATAATGGAGGAAAAAGAGCATGAGTGAGAAAAAAATCAAGGCGGGTGTCGTCGGGGCGACAGGCTACGCGGGCGCGGAGCTGTGTCGGATTTTGACCGGCCATCCCGAAGCGGAGCTGGCGGCCGTGAGCTCCGTCAGCTTTGAAGGAAAGAAGCTTTCTGATATTTATCCCTCCTATTATCAGGTGTGCGAACCTGTTTGCGGCAAGCAGGAGGAGGTCGTGGAGCAGTGCGACGTGATTTTTGCCGCCCTGCCGCACGGCTTGTCTCAGGAGCTGGCCGCCGAGTGCGACGCAAAGGGGAAGACGTTTATCGATTTGGGCGCAGATTTCCGTCTGGAGAGCGAAGCGGAGTATCAGGAATGGTACGGAAATTCCTTCCTCGATCCCGCTTTGCACGAAAAGGCGGTCTACGGTCTGCCGGAGCTGTTCCGCGAGCAAATCCGGGGCAAGAAGCTGATTGCGAATCCCGGCTGCTACACAACGGCTGTTCCGCTCGCGTTGTATCCCGCGCTGGAAGCCGGGCTGATTGAGAAGGACGGGATTGTGGCCGACTGCAAATCCGGTGTGACAGGCGCGGGCCGCAAGATGACGCAGAACACGCATTACCCGGAGCTGAATGAGGCGTTCACCGCCTATAAGGTGGCGGCGCACCGTCACACGCCGGAAATGGAGCAGACGCTTTCCAAGGCGGCGGGCGCGCCGGTCAAGCTGACCTTTGTGCCGCACCTGCTTCCCGTGAACCGCGGCATCCTCGCTACCTGCTACGCCAGACTCAAGCCGGGCGTCACGATGGAATCGCTCAGCCGCGTGTATCACGAGCGGTATGACAAAGAGTATTTCATCCGTCTGCTGCCGGAAGACCGCGTGGCGGACATTAAGAATGTGTGGTACTCGAATTTCTGCGATATTTCGCTGCATCTGGATTCCCGCACGGGAACGCTGGTCGCCATTTCCGTCATTGACAACATGGTCAAGGGTGCGGCGGGACAGGCGGTGCAGAATATGAATCTTGCATTTGGTCTGGATGAGACAGCAGGCCTGCGTCTTTTCCCGCCGGCATTCTGAGCATATTTTAATTTAGAAACAATTCGGGCGCGGAGAGCGTCCGCATATGGTCTGGGGGATCAGGGTATGAAAATGATTGAGGGCGGCGTGACTGCCGCAAAAGGTTTTTCCGCGGGCGGTATGTACTGCGGTATCCGCAAAAATAAAACAAAACCGGATTTGGCGATGATCTATTCATCCGCTCCGTGTGCGGCAGCAGGGATGTACACGAGCAACCTTGTCAAGGGTGCTCCCATACTGGTGACAAAGCGCAATCTCGCAAACGGCGTGGCACGAGCCGTGATCTGCAACTCCGGCAATGCCAACACCTGCAACGCGGACGGCGAGGAAAAGGCGTGGCGCATGTGCGAGATCGCCGGAAAGGCGCTGAATATCGATCCGTCCGACGTGATCGTCGCTTCCACCGGCGTGATCGGCCAGGTGCTGCCGATTGAGCCGATCGAGGAGACCGCTCCGCTGCTGGCGTCCTCCCTCAAAGGCGACGGCTCTGAGCTGGCGGCCAGGGCTATCATGACGACGGACACCGTGGTCAAGGAAGCGGCGGCGGAATTCACCGTAGGCGGAAAAACGGTGCGTCTCGGCGGCATCTGCAAGGGCTCCGGCATGATCCATCCCAACATGTGCACCATGCTCTGCTTCCTGACGACGGATGCGGCGATCGCCGCTCCCGTGCTGGACAAGGCGCTGCGCGGCGTGGTGGCTGAAACCTTCAACATGGTCAGCATCGACGGCGATACCTCCACGAACGACACCATCACCGTGATGGCGAACGGTCTCGCGGAGAACCCGGAAATTCAGGCGGATACGCCCGAGTACGAGGAGTTCACCCAGGCCCTGCGCGCTATCTGCACCGACCTGGCCCGCAAGATGGCGAAGGACGGCGAGGGCGCGACGAAGCTGCTGGTCTGTAAGGTAACGGGAGCCGCCAATCTGGCTGATGCCCGCACGGTGGCAAAGAGCGTGATCTGCTCGAGCCTGCTCAAGGCCGCCATGTTCGGCGCGGACGCCAACTGGGGCCGCGTCCTGTGCGCCATCGGCTACGCGGGAACCAATACGGATGTGAACCGTGTCGACGTGTCCTTCCGCTCGAAAGCCGGAACGATTGACGTCTGCAAAAACGGCGCGGGCATCCCCTTCAGCGAGGAGAAGGCGAAGAAGATCCTGACGCAGGACGAGATCGATATTCTGGTGACGCTGGGAGACGGCGACGCTTCGGCCGAGGCGTATGGCTGCGATCTCACTTACGATTATGTGAAAATCAACGGCGATTACCGCACCTGAGGCGCGGAGAGGGAAGGGAGAGGGAACACCCATGGATATCACAAACGCGGATCGCGCGAAGGTGCTGGTACAGGCTCTGCCGTATATCCAGCAGTATTACGGACAGACCATCGTGATCAAGTACGGCGGCAACGCCATGATCAACGAGGAATTGAAGCAGGCGGTCATGAGCGATATCGTGCTCATGCAGCTGATTGGCGTCAACGTTGTGCTGGTGCACGGCGGCGGGCCGGAGATCAGCGCCATGCTGAAAAAGACGGGCAAGGAAAGCCGCTTTGTCAACGGCCTGCGCTATACCGACGAGGAAACCATGGACATCGTGCAGATGGTTCTCGCGGGCAAGGTCAATAAGGATCTGGTGCAGCTGCTCCAGCGCAACAGCGGGCGCGCCGTCGGACTGTGCGGCATGGACGGCGACCTGCTCCGCGCGGAAAAGCTGACGGCCTCCGAGGACCTCGGCTATGTCGGAGAGATCATCGACGTGAATACGCAGATCATTGAGGATCTGACGGCCAAGGGCTACATCCCCGTGATTTCCACCGTGGCGGCCGGTGTGGACGGCCACGCCTACAACATCAACGCCGATATCGCGGCGGCGCATATCGCGGCCAAGCTGAACGCGAAAAAGCTGATCCTCATGACGGATATCCGCGGCCTGCTGCGCGATCGCAACGACGAAAGCACGCTGATCCCGGTGGTGAATGTCAGCTCCGTGCCGAAGCTTCAGCACGACGGGATCATTTCCGGCGGTATGATCCCGAAGATCCAGTGCTGTGTGGAGGCGGTGCGCCGTGGTGTGAGCCGTGCCCATATCATTGACGGCCGCATTGCGCACTCCATTCTGATTGAGCTTCTGACAGATGAAGGCATCGGAACGATGCTGTACTGAACGGGAGGGACGTTTCATGACTTCGGAAGAAATCAAGCAGCTGGATGAATCCAGCTTTATGCCTACCTATGGCCGCTTTGACGCCGTTCTTGTCAGCGGGAAAAACGCGACCGGTGTGGACTGCGAGGGAAAAGAATACATCGACTTTGGCAGCGGTATCGGCGTGAACAGCCTTGGCTGGGCCGACGAAGGCTGGACAGCCGCCGTGGCACGGCAGGCCGGGACGCTTCAGCACACCTCGAATCTGTATTACAATCCTGCTTCCGCCACCTTTGCTGCGGAGCTTTTGAAGGTATCCGGCTACAGCGCCGTGTTCCTCGGCAACTCCGGCGCGGAGGCTAACGAATGCGCCATCAAGCTGGCGCGTAAGCATGGTGTGGAGCAGTATGGGAAATCCCGCTGCGAAATCCTCACGCTCCAGAATTCCTTCCATGGCCGCACCGTCACCACGCTGGCCGCAACGGGCCAGGATGTGTTCCATCATTATTTTTACCCGTTCACGGAGGGCTTTGCTTACGCGGAGCCGAACGTCCAGAGCGTGCGGGAAAATATGACGGAAAACACCTGCGCTGTGATGATAGAATTCATTCAGGGCGAGGGCGGCGTGATGCCGCTCGATCCTCAGTTTGTCAAGGAATTGGCGGCTCTCTGCAAGGAGCGTGGTGTTCTGCTCATTGCGGACGAGGTGCAGACGGGCGTGGGGCGTACCGGAAGCTTCTACTGCTGGGAGCAGTACGGCGTGAAGCCGGATGTGCTGACAAGCGCCAAGGGACTCGGCGGCGGTTTACCGATCGGCGCGTGCCTTTGCACGGAGGAGCTGCGCGGCGTGATGGGAAGAAGCTCCCACGGTTCGACGTTCGGAGCCAATCCGGTCGTGTGTGCTGGTGCTCTCGAAGTGGTGCGCCGCGTTTCGCAGCCGGAATTCTTGGCTGCCGTGAAGGAAAAGGGCGAATACCTGCGCTCCCGTCTGGAACAGATGGACGGTGTGGCGGAGGTGCGCGGCATGGGTATGATGCTTGGCATTGTTCCCGCGCGCAGCACAGCGGCGGCTCTCTCTGCGGCCTGTGTGGAAAACGGCCTTTTGATTCTCACCGCGAAATCCCTTCTTCGCCTGCTGCCCCCGCTGACCATTACCCGCGAGGAAATAGACAAGGGGCTGGCGATTCTTGAAAAGGTACTCAGCGCCGCTCATTGATGGCCGCATACACGGAATCATTTTCAGAAACGGAGGCAACTGCCATGAAACATTTACTCAAGCTGCTGGATCTGACGCCGGAAGAGATCCTTTCCATTCTCGATCTGGCGGATCAGCTCAAATACGAAAAAAAGCACGGAATCCCGCATCCGCGTTTGCAGGGCAAGACGCTCGGCATGATTTTTGAGAAATCCTCGACCCGTACGCGCGTTTCGTTTGAAACGGGTATGTACCAGCTTGGCGGGCATGCGCTGTTCCTCTCCTCCCACGATTTGCAGATCGGGCGCGGGGAAGCGGTGCAGGATACGGCGCGCGTTCTCTCCCGCTACTTGGACGGCATCATGATCCGCACTTTTGATCAGGAGGAAGTGGAGTCCCTGGCACAATATGGCTCTATTCCGATCATCAACGGCCTGACGGATTTCTGCCACCCCTGCCAGATTCTCGCGGATCTCATGACCATCCGCGAACATAAAGGAACGCTGGAAGGATTGAAAATGTGCTTCATCGGGGACGGCAACAACATGATGAACTCCCTGATCGTTGGCTGCCTGAAAACGAAGATGGCCGTGAGCGTTGCCTGCCCGGAGGGCTACCGCCCGCCGCAGGAGATCCTGGAGTTTGCCGCACAGTACCCCTGCTTTGAGCTGACGGACGATCCGAAGAAGGCTGCCGTCGGGGCCGATGTGGTGATCACCGACGTGTGGACCTCCATGGGCCAGGAGGAGGAGTCCGAGAAGCGCCGCAAGGCATTTGACGGCTATCAGATCAACGCAGAGCTGATGGCGCTCGCGAAGCCGGACGCGATGGTGCAGCACTGTCTGCCCGCCCATCGCGGCGAGGAGATCACCGCCGAAATTTTTGAGGCTCACGCCGATGAAATTTTCGACGAAGCGGAAAACCGCCTGCACGCACAGAAAGCGGTTATGGTGACTCTGATGGAGGATAAGCACTGAATATCAGCTGACTGCGTGCAAATGTGAAGTTTTCGCCAGCCTTTTTCAAAAGGGCGCCGTGTGCCGGTGGCACACAAACAAGGCGCCGACCGGAGCGGCAGCGTAGACCCTGCGGGGGTGAAGGGGGGCGCGGTGCGCCAGTGGCGCACGGATTAGCGCCGACCGAGCCGGCAGGCGAGACAACCCCCTTTCAGAACCTACGCGAAGCCACGGAAAAGCCAGGAAAAGAGCAAAGCGATTTTTTCCGGATGTTGATCACCAGACTCAAAACGACACAGATTAAGCGCTTCCCGTCTGATTGGCGTGAAGCGCTTTTTCCATGCTTTATTCGATTCGATACAAGGCGGAAAGCACTGTCCAGCCTTGCCGGAAGGGGCGGGAAAGATTCCAGAATCCCACGCCGCGCAGGCGGAACCGGGCGGCAAGCCGCAGCTTTGCCCGTAAGCTGCGTGCATCCTCAAACCAGACCTCGCGCTCCACACCGTTTTCCCGGTAGCGGAACCAGGGAGCTTGCGACTCCTCACTGTACTGAATCGAAGCTCCCGCTTGCCGGGCCAACGCGATAGCTTCCTCATTGGAGACGGAACGGGCGCGCGTTTTTCCCTCCTCGAATGGCAGGGGCCAGTTGTAGCCGTAATTCGGGATCCCCATCAGCAGCTTCTGACGCGGGATGCGCGTTACAGCGTAAGAGAGCGTTTCCTGTACCTTTGGGAGAGGGGAGACGGCCATGGGCGGTCCGGAAACATAGCCGTAATCGTAGGTCATAATCAGGACGGCGGAAACGGCTTCCCCAATGGCCTTGTAATCCAGTCCGGCGGTCAGGCGGGAGGTGGTGTCATCCGCGTTTTTCGCGGCCACCGCGACATACACAGGATACCCCTCCGGCTTGAGCGCGGCGGACAGGCGGCGCAGGAACGCCGGGTACCGTTCGCGGTCAACTGCCGGAATGTATTCAAAATCCACATCCACCCCGCAATGGCCGCGCTCGCGGATCAGGGCCAGGGTTTCGGTGATCAGGCGGTTCTGTGCTTCGTCACTGTTCAGAATCGCGTGCACAATCTCGCTGTCAAAGCCCTCCGGCTCCCGCAGATTCGATATGCTCAGAAGGGTGGAGCCCTTGCTTTCCTGCACAGCTTCCCGCATGGCACTGTCGTTCAGGGCGGAAAGAGACCCGGAGCGCGACACCTCATGCGTAAAAGGGATCGCATACCGCATGGAGGGCAGGGAATCGAGCAAAAGATCCCGTTTGGTCGCCGGATAGGCATACCCGGTTGTTTCAAAGCGTCCCAGTGTGTTTTGCCTCCAGGAGATAATCAAACGCTCCCCCGGCTGCGGCCCGGTCAGAATCAAACCTGGATTGCAGCGCCAGAGCTGCCGTTCGCTTACACCATACCGGCGCGCGATGGAAGCGGTGGTGTCGCCCTGCCGTACCAGATGCACCCGTGCCGGATAGAGAATGGCGAGCGCCTGCCCCGCGATGGGTTCTTCTCCCTCAGCCAGCCCGTTTTCCCGGGCGAGCCGGGCGGCGGAAACCGTATAGGCGCGGGCGATCGAAGCGAGTGTTTCGCCCGGCTTTGTCACATGAATCAGCATCGTGGAACCTCCCTTTTACTGCCCGCTTCTTCCCGGATGGGACGATGCCGGAGCGTTGTCCCGCGGAAAGCGCGCTGCCTCCTTACCGAATATGTATGCGGCTTTTGGAGAAAAATAGCAGGGGACAAGAAGGAAATTTCTGCACGGCTGTATGCTTGACAAACGGTTTTCTTTTTGCATATAATAAGAATTGTATCAGGAGAATTTCCTGCTGCACGAGTGAAAGGCGAGGAAAGGGAAAAAGACGGCGCGGAGCTTCCAACAGAGATCCGGCGGATGGTGCGAGCCGGAGAAAGTGCGCTGTGGATGAGTCGCCCTGGAGCCGCCGCCCCGAATCCGTGTGGATAAGGGCGGACGTGTGGCCGCGTTAAGGCCGTCCTGTGAAAGCAGGCTGAGGGCCGCCTTGCGGCTGAATACGGGTGGTACCGCGGATGCAAGCATTCGCCCCGGACATGGCAGAGCGCCGTGCCGGGGCTTTTTTGATCCCCGAAGAGGGCGCAGAGATGATTGAAAGAGAAAGAGAGGAATCCAAACCATGAGCAAGGAGCTTGCCAAAACGTATGAGCCCCAGGAAGTGGAGGACAGAATTTACGAATTCTGGACCAAGGGAAACTATTTCCACGCTGAGCCCGATCCGAAGAAAAAACCGTATACAATCGTAATCCCCCCGCCGAATATTACCGGCCAGCTTCACATGGGTCACGCGCTCGACGAAACGCTTCAGGATATCCTGATCCGCTGGCGCCGGATGCAGGGGTACTGCGCCCTGTGGCTGCCCGGCACGGACCACGCTTCCATTGCGACGGAGGCCAAGATTGTCGAAGCTATGCGTCAGGAGGGCGTGACGAAGGAGGAAATCGGCCGCGAAGCTTTCCTGGAGCGCGCCTGGGACTGGAAGCGTCAGTACGGCGGACGCATTGTGGAGCAGCTGAAAAAGCTGGGCTCTTCCTGCGATTGGGAGCGGGAGCGCTTTACGCTCGACGAAGGCTGCTCGAAGGCGGTGCGCGAGGTCTTTGTCCGCCTGTATGAAAAGGGCCTGATTTATCGCGGTGAGCGCATCATCAACTGGTGCCCGCATTGCAGAACCTCCATTTCCGACGCGGAGGTGGAGTTTGAGGAGAAGGCGGGCCATTTCTGGCACCTGCGCTATCCTTTCAAGGACGGCTCCGGTTATCTGGAGTTGGCGACGACCCGTCCCGAAACGATGCTGGGCGATACCGCTGTTGCCGTGCACCCGGAGGACGAGCGTTATCAGAGTATCATCGGCAAGACGTTGATTCTGCCGCTGGTTGGCCGTGAGATCCCCGTCGTGGCCGATACCTATGTGGAGAAGGATTTCGGAACGGGCGTTGTGAAGATCACCCCCGCCCATGACCCGAACGATTTCGAGGTCGGTCTGCGCCATAATCTTGAAATCATCAACGTGATGAACGAGGACGGCAGCATCAACGAGAACGGCGGCAAGTACTGCGGCATGAGCGGACTGGATGCCAGAAAAGCGATTGTCCGCGATCTGGAGGAGCAGGGCTTCCTCGTCCGTGTAGAGGACATCAAGCACAACGTCGGTACCTGCTACCGCTGCGGTACGGTGGTCGAACCGCGCGTATCCAAGCAGTGGTTCGTCAAGATGAAGCCGCTGGCGGAGCCCGCGGTGGACTGTGTGCGCGACGGACGGATCCAGTTTATTCCTGAACGTATGAATAAGACGTATTATAACTGGATGGAAAACATCAAAGACTGGTGTATTTCCCGTCAGCTCTGGTGGGGCCACCGGATTCCGGCGTGGTACTGCCCGGACTGCGGTGAGATGATTGTCGCCCGCGAAGAACCGCATGCCTGCCCGAAATGCGGCTGCACCAATCTGCATCAGGATGAGGATACGCTGGACACCTGGTTCAGCTCGGCTCTGTGGCCGTTCTCCACTCTCGGCTGGCCGGAAAAGACGAAGGAGCTGGAATATTTCTATCCCACGGATACGCTTGTCACCGGTTACGATATTATCTTCTTCTGGGTGGCACGCATGATTTTCTCCGGTCTCGAGCACATGAAAGAGGTTCCCTTCAAGACCGTGTTCTTCCATGGTTTGGTGCGCGATGCGCAGGGACGCAAGATGAGCAAATCCCTTGGCAACGGCATCGACCCGCTGGAGGTGATTGCCCAGTACGGCGCAGACGCTCTGCGCTTCACACTGGTGACGGGTATCAGCCCCGGAAACGATACCCGCTTCTCAACCGAGCGTGTGGAGGCCAGCCGCAACTTTGCCAATAAGCTGTGGAATGCTTCCCGCTTTATCCTTATGAACATCGAAGGCAAGGAGGTCAAAAATGAGCTTCCCGCCCGCCTTGCAACGGAGGACAAATGGATCGTATCCGCCTTCAACCGTGTGGCGAAGGAGGTCAACGAGAATCTCGAGAAATTTGAGCTCGGTATCGCCGCACAGAAGCTGTACGACTTCCTGTGGGATCAGTTCTGCGATTGGTTCATTGAAATTGCGAAAATCCGCCTGACAGGAGACGACGAGCAGGCCGCGCAGGAGGTGCGCCAGGTGCTCGTGTGGGTGATGACCCGCACGCTTGCCATGCTGCATCCCTTCATGCCGTATATCACGGAGGAGATCTGGCAGACCATGCCGCACGACGGAGAGGCTCTGATCGTCAACTCCTATCCGTCGTACGATCCCGCGCTGGATTTCCCGGAGGCTTCCGCCCGTATGGAGAGCGTTATGGCCGCCGTGCGTGCTGTGCGTAACCGCCGCAGCGAGATGAACGTCGCGCCCAGCCGCCGCACCAAGCTGTATCTGGCCACAGCAAAGCCCGATGTATTCGTGGAAGGCACGGCTATTTTCCAGCGCCTTGCCTACGCGACAGAGCTGGAGGTTGCGGATTCGTTCACGCTGGATGGCGCAGTGACCATCGTAACGCCCGACGCCAAAATCTATATCCAGATGGATGAGCTGGTGGACAAAGCAGCAGAGATCGCACGTCTCACTAAGGAGCTTGAAAGCGCGGAGAAGCAGTATGCCACAGCGCAGGCCAAGCTTTCCAATGAAAAGTTTACCGGCAAGGCTCCCGCAAACGTGGTTGAGGGTGTGCGTCAGAACGCTGCCCGGCTGCAGGAGCATATCGCGCTAATCCGTTCGAGTCTGGAGGCACTGGGACGCTGAACATTGTGACGTGACAGGAAATCGGGCGGCATTCCAGCTGGTTTGGTTGAATGACACGCGTCGCCCGATTGACGGGGGGATATCGTGAATCGCTTATTTGTCTATTTGAAGGATTATAAAAAGGAAACCATTCTAGGTCCGCTGTTTAAACTTTTGGAGGCGTCCTTTGAGCTGTTTGTGCCGCTCGTTGTTGCGTCCATGATTGATGTGGGTATCAAAACAGGGGATACAGGCTATATCATCCGTATGTGCCTGGTTCTCGTCGCGCTTGGTGTGATTGGCCTTGTGTGCTCCATCACTGCCCAGTATTTCGCGGCAAAGGCGGCGGTGGGATTTGTCAAAAAGATCCGGCACGCCCTCTTCCGCCATATTCAGAGTCTGTCCTATACAGAGCTGGACACACTTGGCGCGTCCACTATGATCACCCGCATGACGAGCGACGTCAACCAGGTGCAGAACGGCACCAACCTGACGCTGCGCCTGCTGCTGCGTTCGCCTTTTGTTGTGTTCGGTGCGATGATCATGGCCTTCACCATCGACTGGCAGGCGGCGCTGGTGTTTGTCGCTACCATTCCGCTGCTGTGCATTGTGGTGTTCGGCATTATGCTTGTTTCGATCCCGCTGTACCGGAAGGTGCAGTCCCGGTTGGATCGCCTGCTCGGCATTACGCGCGAAAATCTCACCGGTGTCCGTGTCCTGCGGGCTTTCTGCAAGGAAAACGAGGAGATTGCGGAGTTTGAAACGCGCAACGAGGATTTGACCGGCGTGCAGAAGTTTGTGGGCCGTATCTCGGCCCTGATGAATCCGGTGACCTATCTCATCATCAATTTTGCCGTCATCGCCCTGATCTGGACGGGTGCGCTCCGGGTGGAGTCCGGGATCCTGACACAGGGTATGGTGGTGGCTCTTTACAATTACATGTCGCAGATCCTGGTTGAGCTGATCAAGATGGCAAATCTGATTATCAACATCACCAAGGCGGTGGCCTGCGGAAACCGGATTGCCGCAGTGTTTGATATCACTTCGAGTCAGGAACAGTCTTCCGCCTCTCCTGAGACGAAAAAGGACGCGCCGCTGGTGGAATTTCGGGACGTTGCCCTGCAATACAAAAATGCGGGCGAGGATTCTCTCTCCGGTCTGAGTTTTACTGCGGCGGCAGGGGAGACGATCGGTGTGATCGGCGGTACCGGCTCCGGCAAATCGTCTCTGGTCGGTTTGATCCCGCGTTTTTACGACGCGACACAGGGGGCTGTCCTGGTCCAGGGCGCCGATGTGCGGGATTATCCGCTGGATGAGCTGCGCGGCATGATCGGCGTTGTACCGCAGAAAGCGGTCCTGTTCCAGGGGACCGTGCGGGACAATATGAAATGGGGCAATCCCGACGCGACAGACGATGAAATCTGGGACGCTCTTGCGTCCGCACAGGCGCAGGAGGTTGTGGAAAGCAAGGAGGGCGGTCTTGATTTTGTCATCGAGCAGGCGGGACGGAATCTGTCCGGCGGTCAGCGTCAGCGTTTGACCATTGCTCGCGCGCTGGTGCGCCGTCCGCGTATCCTGATTCTGGATGACAGTTCCTCGGCGCTCGATTTTGCCACGGACGCGGCGCTGCGCAAAGCCATCCGCGAACTGCCGTACTCGCCCACCGTGTTCCTGGTCTCCCAGCGGGCTTCCTCCATCCAGTATGCGGATCGGATCATCGTGCTGGATGACGGATGCCCGGTTGGCATCGGCACGCATGAGGAGCTTCTGGAAAGCTGCGGTGTGTACCGCGAGATCTACAATTCCCAGTTCCGGAAGGAGGATGCGTGATGGAGAAAAATCCGTATGTGCAGCGGGAAGCCTTGCGCAAGGTGCTGCACCGTCTCAAAAAATACCGTGTCCTCATTGTTCTTTCCATCCTGTTTGCCGCTGTTACGGTGGCGCTCACGCTGTATGTTCCTGTGCTGGTCGGTGACGCGATCGATCGGATTCTCGGTGCGGGACAGGTGGATTTCGCCGCGATTGCGGCGATCCTTTTGAAAATCGGAGTTTTGGTGGCAATTACTTCGCTGCTGCAATGGCTGATGAACACCATCAACAACAAGATCACCTTTCAGGTGGTGCGGGATGTGCGTTCGGAAGCCTTCCGCAAGATTCAGATTCTGCCGCTGAAATACTTGGATGCCCATTCGCACGGTGAAATTGTCAGCCGCGTGATTGCAGATGTGGATCAGTTTGCCGACGGCCTGCTTTTGGGCTTTACGCAGCTGTTCACCGGTGTGCTCACCATTCTCGGCACATTGGGCTTCATGCTGTCCATTCATGCGGGAATCACCCTTCTGGTGGTGCTGCTTACGCCGATTTCACTCTTTGTCGCCAGCTTTATTGCCCGGCGGACGTATGCGATGTTCAAGCTTCAGTCGGAAACGCGCGGCCGCCAGACGGCGCTGATCGATGAGATGATCGGCAATCAGAAGGTGGTGCAGGCCTTTTCCCATGAGGATGAGGCGCTGGAGCAGTTTGATGAGATCAATGAAAAGCTGGAAAAGTGCTCACTTCGCGCGACGTTCTTTTCCTCCATCACCAATCCCGCCACCCGCTTTGTCAACAGTGTGGTGTATGCGGCGGTCGGCCTGACCGGTGCGCTTATCGCGATCGGCGGGGCGATTACCGTAGGTGATTTAACCTGTCTGCTCAGCTATGCAAACCAGTATACCAAGCCTTTCAATGAGATTTCCGGTGTTGTCACGGAGCTGCAAAACGCACTTGCGTGCGCGGGGCGTATCTTTGAATTGATCGAGGAAGAGCCCCAGATCCCGGACACGGAAAACGCCGTGGAGCTCAAGGATGTACAGGGCAATGTGTCCCTGCATGATGTGGAATTCTCCTACGATCCCAAGCGTCCTCTGATCCGGGATTTTAACCTGACCGTCAAGCCCGGCCAGCGTGTGGCGATCGTCGGCCCGACAGGCTGCGGCAAAACCACGATCATCAATTTGCTGATGCGCTTTTACGATGTCCGAAGCGGTTCCATTTGCGTGGAAGGGGAGGACATCCGTGAAGTGACGCGCCGGAGCCTGCGCAGCGGCTACGGCATGGTGTTGCAGGAGACCTGGCTCAAAACCGGCACCATCCGGGAAAATATTATGATGGGACGCCCGGACGCAACGGAGGAGGAAATGATCGCCGCTGCCAAGGCCAGCCATGCGCATGGTTTCATCCGCCGCCTGCCGAAGGGCTATGACACGGAGATCACCGAGGACGGCGGAAGCCTGTCTCAGGGACAAAAGCAGCTCCTCTGCATTGCGCGTGTGATGCTCTGCCGCCCGCCGATGCTCATTCTCGACGAAGCAACCTCCTCGATCGACACCCGCACGGAGCTGAAGGTGCAGGAGGCCTTTGCCCGCTTGATGGAGGGCCGCACCAGCTTCATTGTGGCGCACCGCCTTTCCACTATCCGCGAGGCCGATGTGATTCTCGTGATGCGCGATGGAAGCATCATCGAACAGGGCAACCATGAAAGCCTGCTGCAAAAGGGCGGCTTTTACGCGGAGCTCTACAACAGCCAGTTTGCACATTAATCTGGTGTCGACCCCACCCCTGATAGGAAAATGGAAAAGCCCCTTTCCCGCATGCGGTTCATGCCGTTTGCGGGAAAGGGGCTTCCTGTTTTCCGTTTGGTCAAACCGGGTGGACCTTGATTTGGCTCAGTACCTGGCCGACGCTTCCGTTGATGAGCAGGCCGGCCTGTTCATCCATCGGGGTGGGACTGCGGTTGATTACGGCGAGGCGATTTCCCTCAAAGTAACGGATTAACCCGCTTGCCGGGTAAACCGCCAGAGAGGTTCCCGCGATGATCAGCATATCGGCGGACGCGATGGCCTGTACCGAATGTTGAATCGTGGCCTCGTCCAGACTCTCTTCATACAGAACCACATCCGGCTTGATCACGCCGCCGCAGGTGCAGTGCGGCACTCCCTCGCTGTGCAGCATGAAGTCGAGGTCATACTGCTTGTGGCATTTCAAACAATAGTTGCGCAGCACAGAGCCATGCAGCTCATAGACGGTACGGCTGCCGGCGGCCTGATGAAGCCCATCGATATTCTGCGTCACCACAGCGGAGAGCCGCCCGGCCTGTTCCAGCTCCGCGAGCTTTTTATGCGCCGCGTTTGGCTGTGCGTTTGGGTACAGAAGCTTGTCCCGGTAAAACTCGTAAAATTCCTCCGTGTGCCGCTCGTACATGGTGTGGCTCAGCATGGTTTCAGGCGGATATTTGTATTTTTGGTTGTAAAGGCCGTCTGTGCTCCGGAAATCCGGGATTCCGCTTTCCGTGGAGACGCCTGCGCCGCCGAAAAAGACAATCCGGCAGCTTTCATCGATCCATGCTTGCAGCTGTTCGATATCATTCATCTGAAAGGCCTCCTTTATCGCATGAGAAGCCGTACGATCGGCAGCTTTCCGGCGTAGGGCGGGTAACGGACGGGCAAGTCGACGGCGGTGGATTTTTTCAGGATGCTTTTTTGGTGGGAGAAGGTGAGGAATCCCGCCTTGCCGTGGTACGCGCCCATTCCGCTTTCCCCAACGCCGCCGAACGGCATGTGCGGGTTGGTCAGGTGAACGACCACATCGTTGACACAGCCGCCGCCGAAACTGACTTCGCGCAGCGCGCGGCGTTCGTGATCGGGATCATGCGTAAAGAGATACAGAGCCAGCGGCTTCGGACGCTTGCGAATTTCGGCCAATGCCTGCGAAAAACTGCGGTAGGGAATCAGGGGCAGGATGGGTCCGAAAATTTCTTCCTGCATCACAGGGCTGTCCCAGGATACGCCTGTTAAAAGAGTAGGGGCAATTTTGCGGCTGCGGTCGGAGAAGGTGCCGCCGGTAACGGGCGTACCGCGCTGCAAAAGAAGCTTGAGGCGTTCCATATGTTTTTCGTTGATAATTTTTCCGTATTCGGGATTCTGTATCGGTTCCTCGCCGTACATGCGGCGCACCGCCCCGGCAAATTCACGTGCGAAGCTGTGCAGCATGGTTTCGTGGATCAGTACGTAGTCGGGAGCCACGCAGGTTTGGCCTGCGTTCAGCAGCTTTCCCCAGGCGATCCGCTGTGCGGCCAGCGCGATATCCGCCGTTTCGTCCACGATGCAGGGGCTTTTTCCGCCCAGCTCCAGCGTTACGGGTGTGAGATGCTTGGCGGCAGCTTCCATCACCACACGTCCGACAGCGGGACTTCCGGTGAAGAAGATATGATCAAATTTCAGGGCAAGCAATTCCTGGTTAACGGCCGCTCCGCCCTGGAAAACCGTGACAAGGCCGGAGGGGAAAGCGTTTCGCAGCATGTCCTCCAGAACGGCGGCTGTTTTGGCGGCATAGCGGGAGGGCTTTACCACGGCGCAGTTTCCTGCGGCGAGAGCCGCGGCAAGCGGAGCCAGAGTGAGCTGTACGGGGTAGTTCCAGGGAGAGAGGATCAGCACCACGCCAAGCGGCTCCGGCCGGACGGAGCACACGCAGGGAAACTGTGTCAGCGGGCCGCGCACCGGCTTTGGCCGCATCCAGTTTTTTAGGTGGGCGCGCAGTTCCCGGATTTCCTCATAAACCACGCCAAGCTCCGTGGCATATGCTTCAAAGGAGGATTTTCCGAGATCCTCCCGCAGGGCGGTGAGCAGTCGGGTTTCATATTCTTTCATCGCGTCGGCAAGACGTTTCAGGGCGGCGAGCCGGAAACCGGCGGAAAGCGTCACCCCGGATTCAAAAAAGCGCCGCTGGCGGCTGAGGGCTTCTTCGCAATGTTCCATATCAATTCTTCCTCCTGTTCCGGCGCGCGTTGTTTTGCGCCATCTGTCTTTATTGTAGGCGAGCACCGGGCGCTTTGCAAGAAAATTTTCTGTGAAGCATTGGGAAAGTTGACAGAATTGGTTGAGAGGGAGGGAGGAATTTGCTATAATACCCTCAGTGACAGGTTGACCCAGCTGCTTGGCAGCTGTTTTTTGGAGGACGTTTTTATGCAGGAAATATCACAGAGAATTCTCAAAGAGGTCAAAAAGACGGTGATCGGAAAGGATGACATCGTCCGAAAGGTTTATATGACCATCCTGGCCGGAGGCCACATTTTGCTGGAGGATATTCCCGGCGTCGGCAAAACAACGCTGGCGCTCGCGTTTGCGAGGGCAATGGCACTTCGGTTTCGCAGGCTCCAATTCACGCCGGATGTTACGCCGTCGGATATCACGGGCTACTCCGTGCCGGATCCGGCAACGGGTAAGCTGCAATACCGTCCCGGTGCGGCGGTGTGCAATCTGTTCCTGGGAGACGAGATCAACCGTGCCAGCCCGAAAACCCAAAGCGCGCTGCTGGAGGTAATGGAGGAAGGGCAGCTGACCGTGGACGGCGTGACGCGCCGCATTCCCCCTCCGTTTATCGTGATTGCCACGCAGAACCCGGAGGGATCGGCGGGTACGCAGCCGCTGCCGGAGTCCCAGCTGGATCGCTTTATGGTGCGGCTGAGCATGGGATATCCCAGCCCGGAGGATGAGGAGCGGATTCTGATGAGCCGCCAGCCCGGTTCCGAGCCGGAACCGGCCGCTGAGACGGTAATCCAAAGCGAGGAGCTTCTGCGGATGCGCGCGGAAACCGATCAGATCTATCTTTCCCAGGAAATGAGCCGGTATCTGGTCCGGCTTGCGAACGCGACCAGAGAGAGCGAGGAACTGCGCCTGGGAGCCAGCCCCCGCGCAACGCTGGCATTGGCCGCCATGAGCCGCGCGGGTGCGTATCTGGAGGGGAGAGATTATGTCGTGCCGCAGGATGCAGCCGCGGTGTTCCTCGATGTGATGTCGCACCGCGTCAAGCTCAGCGCCAAAGCGCGCATCAGCGGAAAGACGGCTTTCGATGTGCTGGCGGAGATTCTGCGCGCGGTGCCGCAGCCCGCGCTCCACAAGTAAAGCTATGTGGAGCAGGCGTTTGGCATATCTGGCCGTCCTTGCGGCGGGCGGTTTGTTTTTTATTTTCTTTCGGGGATATCTGTCTTATCTTGTATTCCTTTTTCTGCTGATTCTTCCGGTGCTGTCATTTGTCTGGCTTCTGCTGTCATTCCGTTTTGCCGGAGTGCGTGCGCAGGCATCCAAGGCGGCGGTGGAGAAGAAAGAGCCATTTTCATTTATGATCCGGGCGAAAAGCAGCCGGCTGTTTCCGATTCCCTGTCTGCGTGTAACCATTGAGATTTCCAACGCACTTGGCGGGGAAACGGAGCGGGAGCTGCTGTCATTCCCCTTTTTTGCGGGCGAAGCTGTGATGGAGCAGCCCTGCCGGTCCGCGTGCTGCGGAAAGCTGTCCTGTACTGTCCGCCGGGCAAGAGGGCTTGACTTTCTGCGGCTGTTTTCCCTTCCTGTCCGTGTGAAGGAATCCGCGGCGGTGTTTGTTCTTCCGTCCCGCACTCCCGCTCCTGCCGCTGTCACCGAAAACTGTCTTCTCCCGGATTTTGCGGAGCTGTCTTTGCCCACGGCGCCGGGGAACGATCCCTCGGATCCCTTTGACGTTCGTTCCTACCAGCCCGGTGATCCGCTGAGCCGGATTCATTGGAAGCTGTCTGCCAAGCAGGGAGAATGGATCGTGCGGGAGGGAGGAAGCTCCGCGGAGCGATCCATCCGCTTTCTGGTGGAGTGTGGGTCTCAGCTGCTGGAAAATGATTGTATTATGGAGACCTTTTCCCGTCTGGCCTTTCTTTTGGTGGAACATGGGATCCCGGCACAGGTATTCTGGCCGGAGGATGCGGAGCTTGGCTCACAGGGCTTTGACGGGGAAGAGGAGGCTTCCGAAATT
>HHCFC01400__coassemble_1385_pt1 | contig 27089 bp, 19 predicted proteins | sample HHCFC01400__metabat2_high_PE_024 | metagenome-assembled genome bin HHCFC01400
GTCAGCGGGGTTTCCGGCGGCTTTTTGGCATAGACCGTGCGGAACAGCTGGCTGTCCGTGATGATCAGCTTCGGCGGGTGCGCCAGGGAAGCGAGCGAAGCTTCCAGGTTGTCACCGGTGCAGCAGGACACCAGGCATTTCTTGTCGAGCAGCTCGCGGATCATCTGCACCTGCGGCAGAATCAGGCGGCCCTTCGGTGCCTGAATATCCTGCGGCATGACAAGGAGCACCAAGTCGCCCGCCGCGCACAAATCGCCGGTGATGCTTTCCTGTTCAAAGTCGGCGGGCATGGCCCGGATGATGGCCGCACGCAGGCTCTCCACGCCCTCCCCCGTTTTCGCGCTGACGGCGATCGGCGTGAGCTTGCTCTCCTCCAGCACGCGGGCAGCCAGTGCGGGCGCGTCCTGCTCGTCGGCCTTGTTTACAACAGCGATGACCGGCGTTTTGCTCGCTTGGAATTGCTCCAGCCATGCCAGCTCCTGCGTGAAATCGTCCCCGGAAAAGAGCAGGAGAGCCACGTCTGTTTTTTTCGCCGCCTCCTGGGTGCGCTCCACGCGCATGCCGCCGAGCGCGCCCTCATCGTCAAAGCCTGCCGTGTCGATGAACACGCACGGCCCAATCCCGTGCACCTCCATCGCCTTATAGACGGGGTCGGTCGTGGTACCTGCCACGTCGGAGACAAGCGCGGCCTGCTGGCCGGTCAGGGCGTTTGTCAGCGACGATTTTCCGCTGTTGCGTTTTCCGAAAATGCCGATGTGCAGCCGGTTGGCTCTCGGCGTCTCTGTCAGGGACATGTCAATTCCTCCTTACGCGGGGGAGAGTTCCGCTTTCTGCGGAAAGCGGCCAAACGGGCGCTGCCCTTTTGGAATTCCCGCAAACTTTTGAAAAAGTTTGATCAAAACTTTCAAGTTTTGTCTTGGCTGTGCTCTTCGGGAGCCGGTCCGAACTGTCCCGCGCCGCGCAGGGTGCTCATTCCCTCTCCGCTTCCGCGCGGGCCGTGCTGACCGCAGGTCCGGGCCGTGCTGACCGCAGGTCCGGGCCTTGCTGACCACAAATTTGGGCTGTGAGCCAGTAGGGCGAGCCGGGGCGGTCGTATTCTTCCAGGAAGGGGTGCACACCGCCGTCGCCCCGGTAGCCGACGAGCGTTCCCAGGTTGACATTGTGGAAGCTGTGGAAAATATTCTGCCCGGCGCTCGGGTTGGTCTGCTCGAGCGCGCGAATCAGCTCCTTCATCTCCTGCCGCTTGGAATCCATCGTGCCGTTTGCCGTGCCCTCCGTCAGACGGCAGGCACAGCGCAGAAATTCGAGATCGTTGTACCGCGCCCATGCGATGATATCGGCTTCGCGCACAAGGTAAAGCGGACGGATCAGCTCCATGCCCGGAAAATTCGTGCTGTGAATCTTCGGCATCATCGTTTTCATCTCCGCGCCGTACAGCATGCTCATCAGCACCGTCTCGATCACGTCGTCAAAATGGTGGCCGAGGGCAATTTTGTTGCAGCCGAGCGCGCGGGCGTGCTTGTACAGGCAGCCCCGGCGCATCCGGGCGCAGAGATAGCACGGCGATTTCTCCGCCGAAGCCGCCGCTTCAAACAGCCGGTTTTCCACAATCGTGACCGGCAGACCGAGCAGGGCAGCGTTTTCCTCAATGCGCGCGCGGTTTTCCGGGCTGTAACCGGGATCCATCACGAGGTTCACCAGCTCAAAGCGTGTGGGGCTGAACCGCTGCAGCAGCTGCATACACTTGGCCAGCAGCATCGAGTCCTTGCCGCCGGAGATGCACACGGCCACGCAGTCACCATCGCGCAGCATGCCGTAATCGCGCAGGCCCCCGACAAATTTGTTCCAGATGGGCTTTCTGTATTTTTTCTGGATGCTCAGCTCCGCGCGCCGCCCCTGATCGCCCTGTCTTTCCTGCATATGGATGTTCCGCTCCCCTTTCATGACCGCCGGCCGCACCTTGGCAAACGCTTTGCGCGGCATGGCTCCGGAACAAGAAAAGGTCCGAACCCATGCCGCGCATCTTTGCTCCGGCTGCTTTCCTGTTTATTATAGCGCAAAACAGCGCCGGGAGTCTACCGGAATTTTTGAAATCCACCCCGGCTTGACTTTTTTTGCGCGGAGGATTACCATACCCTCAGAGAACAGCGGCAGATGGAAAATTCCGGGAACGCCGCGCCCGGGAAAATCAGGATGGAGGAAGGACAATCGATATGGAAAGCCGTTTTGATGAAATTATCGACAGGCATCACACCATGTGTGAAAAATACGATGGGATCGCCCGCTCGGGCCGCCCGGAGGACACCATTCCGCTCTGGGTGGCGGACATGGATTTCCGTGCGCCGGACAGCGTGCGCGAGGCCCTGCACCATCTGGCCGATCACGGAATTTTCGGCTACAGCTTCACGGGGGACGAATATTTTGAGGCCGTGCGAAATTGGTTTGCGTCGCGCTTTGGCTGGGAGCCGAAACAGGAATGGCTCGTCTGTACGCCGGGCGTAGTATATGGATTTTCCGCCGCCATCCAGGCCCTGACGCAGGAAGGTGACGCGGTGCTGATCCAGCAGCCGGTTTACCCGCCGTTCGCAGGCTCCTTGCAGAACACGGGCCGCCGCCTGGTCAACAGCCCTCTGCATGAGGAAAATGGCCGGTACTGCATGGAATCTCCCGAGGAGATGGAGCGCCGGATCGTGGAAAATCACGTGAAAATCTTCCTGCTGTGCAGCCCTCACAATCCCGTGGGGCGCGTGTGGACGCAGGAGGAGCTGGAAACGGTGAACGACATCTGCCTGCGCCACGGGGTTGTGGTGATCTCCGACGAAATCCACGCCGACTTCACCTTCCCGGGACACAAGCACACCGTATTTGCGTCGCTTTCCAAGGAAGCGGAGCAAAACTGCATTGTCTGCACCGCGCCAAGCAAAACCTTTAATCTGGCCGGGCTGCAAACGTCGAACCTGTTTATCCCAAACCCCAAGCTGCGGGAAAAAATGCGGAATTTCATGGGACGGCTCCACTACGACCAGCCGAACCTCGCCGGACTGACCGCGTGCATGGCGGCCTATCGCGGCGGCGCGTCATGGCTTGATGAGCTGATCCCCTATCTGGCGGAAAATGTCTCGCTGGTTCGCTCCTTCCTGCGCGATCATCTGCCGCAGCTGCGTTTGGTGGAGCCGGAAGGGACTTATCTTCTCTGGATTGACTGCCGGGGACTGGGACTCTCTCAGGAAGAGCTTGGGAAATTCTTCTCGGAGCGCGCCCGGCTGTGGGTGAACGAGGGCGAAATGTTCGGCCCCGGCGGCGAGGGCTTTGTCCGTGTGAACATCGGCTGCCCCCGTTCCGTCCTCCAAACTGCTTTAAGCAGGCTGAGCCTGCACACATGACGCGCAAGCGGCAGACTGAGTCTGCATGCATAACGCGCAAGCGGCAGACTGAGTCTGCATGCATAACGCGCAAGCGGCAGGCAAGCCTGCCGCCCGGCACGGAAAAAGAAATCGGCCCTCTTGCGATCTCACGTCGCAAGAGGGCCTTGTCATGTGTCCCGCGTTGTTTTCACGGAGCAGCACGGCAGGTGCGCTGTGATTTTCAGCTGAGAGGAATCCTGAACATGTATCCTGGTTCGGCCTGTCAGCCGACAATAATTTTCCCTTCCGGACGGACAGCTATCGCCTTGTTGCGCCCTTTCTTGCCCACAATGGCAAGGCCAAGCGAGACAGGGCCGACGCGGCCGATAAACATAGTCAGGCAAAGGAAAAGCTTCGACGCCGGGCTGAGGATCTGGGTGATGCCCGTGGTCAGTCCCACTGTGCCGAACGCGGAAACCGCCTCAAAGAGCGCGTCAATCGCACCGATCCGTTCATTGTTTGTGAGAAGGATGACTCCGGCACTCACCACAACAATCAGCATCGCGACCGTGACAATCGCGAGCGAACGGTACACCACGCTCTTATCAATACGGCGCTTGAGGATGATGGTATCTTCATGGCCGCGAATCACGCTGATCACCGTCGCAGCCAGGACGACAAAGGTGGTCGTCTTGATACCGCCGCCGGTCGAGGCCGGAGACGCGCCGATAAACATAAAGATGATCGTCAGGATTTTCGTGATATCATGCTCGGCCCCGATGTTGACCGACGCAAAGCCCGCTGTGCGCATGCTGGCGGACTGGAAGAACGACGCATTGAGCTTTTCCAGGAAATTCAAACCGTCAAGCGTGTTTGTATACTCCATCACCAGGAACAGCACTGTGCCGAGAACCAGCAAAACAGCGGTCATCAGCAGAACAATGGTACTGTGCAGGGAGAGGTGCCCCGGTTTTTTCTTCTGCACACACGGTTTGATTTTGGCGTTGAAGAGATCCGTGATGACGATAAAGCCAAGTCCGCCGGTGATAATGAGAGCGGCAATCACGCAGCTCACCAGCGGATCGCCGGTATAGCCGATGAGGCTTCCATCCCTCCAGCGGAAGCCAAGGATATCAAAGCCCGCGTTGCAGTAAGCGGAAACCGCCTCAAAGACGGCAATCCAAACGCCGTATGGGCCAAACTGGGGGACAAAGCGGATGCTCAGCAAAAGCGCGCCGGCAAACTCACACGACAGCGTAAAAGCGAGGATCGTCCGCACCAGGTGATAAATATTCACCGTGTTCCCCGAGGTATTCTCCATGGCGATCTGCATGTCGCGCAGGCCCAGCCTGCGGCGCACCAGGATGGTAAAGCCGGTGGTGATCGTGATCACCCCGAGCCCGCCGACCTGGATCAGCAGGAGAATCACCGCCTGGCCGAATTCGCTCCAGTGCGTCCAGGTGTCAAATACGACAAGCCCTGTGACACAGGTGGCGGAAACAGCCGTGAAGAATGCGTCTACAATCGCGGTGGGATGCCCATTCCGGGCGGAAACAGGAAGCATGAGAAGGATCGTCCCCACAAGGATGATGAGCACAAAGCTGCTCACAATCAGCCGCACGGGGGCGATGGCTTTGACTTTTTTCAACAGACTGCCTAAACCTATCATAGCATGTAACACCAGTTCTTTCTTCTGAATCTCCGCGCCCGGGCATCCCGCGCGTCAGCGGGCGGCGTGCAGGGAGAAAAGACGTTTTTCTGCCTCCAGCTTGTCCAGAAGGATAGCGAGCGGCAGGCCGAGAATATAACAAGCAGCGAGCTCACCCAGCCCGACGGAAAGGGCGTTGGCCAGGAAAGCGGGCCACAAAAAGCCTTCAGGGGAAACTATCGTAATCTCAAGACCCACAATCAGGGCGTTGAAGAGGACGGGCGGCAAGGGGGCAAGCACCGGGATTCCCTTAACGCGGACATGGCGCACGGCGCGCGTCGCAATGGCCGCGAGAACTGTGGCAAGCGTGCCGAAAATCATATCCATCACACCCATGCTGCTCCAAAGGTTGCTCAAAAAACAGCCCACGGCAAGGCCGGGGATCGCGGCGGGCGTAAAGACGGGCAGGATCGTCATCGCTTCGGAAAAGCGGAACTGCACGGGGCCGAAGGCCCAGTTCAGCATGACGGCTACAAGGGTCAGGGCGGTGTACAGGGCGGCAATCATGGCTCCCTGCACGAGGAATCGGATGTTGGTCGATGTGTTTGCTTTCATTTTCATTCCTCCGTAGTTTTCTTTAAGGTCAGGAGTTTGCGACTGACCGCTCCCCCATTCGGGGGAACCTTATTATGATACTATAAAGAGGAAGGAAAAGCAAGGGAAATCCCGCACAAATCGATCCAAAAGCCACGAAAAAAGCGGAAAACTCAGCCGCGCAGCAAAACACGGCGGTTTCCCGCTGTTTTTTTAATCCCTTTTCCCTTTGCGTCCGCGGGAATCGTCCTTCCGATTCTCCTCCTCGGGCTGGGGAACGGGCACTTTTTTCTCAATCAAAATTTTCGTAATGCGGCGATCGGACACAGTGCCGACGGTCAGCGTCAGCGGCGGGATGGTCACGCTGGGATGCTCGCCGGGGGACGGCACGCGCCCAAGGCGCTCCATCATCAGGCCCGCAATGGTATCATACTCCGTTTCCGGCAGCTCCACGCCGACCAGATCCTCGATCTCGTCGATGGGCGTTACGCCGTCCACGGTAAACTTATTCTCCGCAAGCTTGCGGATCTCCTCCTCCTCGTGGTCATATTCGTCCTGAATATTGCCCACGATGGACTCGAGCAGATCCTCCATGGTGATCAGGCCCTCGGTGCCGCCATACTCGTCCACGATGATGGCGATCTGCACCTTGCGCTCGGTCATCTCCTTAAAGAGATCGCTGCACTTTTTGCCCTCGGGAATGAAATACGCGGGGCGCATGAGCTGTGTGATCAGCACATTCGGCGAAGCCTCCGGGACGACAAAGCGGAGCAGATCCTTGACATACAGGATACCCACAACCGTATCGAGATCCTCATGGTACACCGGGATGCGCGAGCAGCCTTCTTTCATGGAAAGATGCACCACGTCCTGCACGGAGCTGGTGTCCTCCACGGCATGAATATCCGTGCGATGCGTCATGACCTCCACAACGGTGGTGTCGCTGAAGTCGAAAATGTTTGAGATCATGTCCTTGGCGTTCTCGCCGATGACGCCCTTCTCCTCTCCGGCGTCCACCATCATGAGGATTTCCTCCTCCGTGACGGTCTGCTCGCCATCGTTCGGATTCAGGCCCAGCAGGCGCATAACAAAGTTGGTCGAAACGCTCAGCAGGGCAATGAACGGACGGAACACCACGGCGATCGCCTGAAGGATGCCGACAAAGCGGAAGGCCAGCGCCTCCGCCTTCTGCATGGCAATCTTCTTCGGGACCAGCTCGCCGAGCACCAGTGAGAAATAGGAAAGCAGCAAAGTGATCAAAAAGGTGGAAACTCCGTCCACCACGCTGTGGGACAGATTCGGCGCGGCCGAAAGGATGGCCGCCGTCAGCTGCGGGGCAAAACTCTGCGCCGCGGAGGCCGAGGACAGGAAGCCGGCCAGCGTCACGCCAATCTGGATGGTGGACAGAAAGCGGCTGGAGTTTTCGGTCAGGCGCAGGATGCGGGCGGCTTTTTTGTTGCCGTCCTCCGCCATTTTCTTGATCTTGTTGTCGTTGAGCGTGATCACGGCGATCTCCGCCGCAGCGAAAAAGCCGTTGATCAGGATCAGCACCAGCAGAAGCACGAGCGACAGCACGCCCCCTCCCGCGGTATCGGAAGCGGCGGGAGCGGCAGCCGCGTCAGGCGCGGCGCTGAGCAGGCGGAATAATGGCGGCAGCATGGACCCCTCAGGTTCGGGAGACATATGGTTTCCCCTTTCACAGTAAAATTTTGCGGCGGAACGCGGCCAAAGCCACCCCCGCCTTTTTCAGAACGTATTGCTTTTTATTTTACCGTATTTTGCACGCCCATGCAAGCCGCGCCAGCGCGCGTGCGCCCCTGCAAGCGTCCGAAACGGCGCGCGGCGGGCGCGGCAGACACCCAAAACCCGGAAAAATCCCCCGTGGAGGGGAAAAATGGGATAATTCCGCCTGTTTCCGCCGCCGCGCTCCGGTGTGGGGAAGCCTTGTCCGCCGCGCGCAGAATTCTGGCGAAAATCGCCCGCACAGCCCTTTACAGGGCGTGGAAAAAATGATAGAATTTATTCAGTGCAGTCTGGATGCGGGTCCGGTCTGCCAGGCGTATCCTAATAATCCTTAAAAGGAGGAAAAACATCATAATGGATGCAAGAAAAATGAAAACCATGGATGGCAACAGCGCGGCCGCGCATGTTTCCTATGCGTTTACCGACGTTGCTGCCATCTATCCTATCACGCCTTCCTCTCCGATGGCGGATGAGACGGACAAGTATGCCGCCGCGAACAGAAAGAACCTGTTCGGCCGCGAGGTCAAGGTGACGGAGATGCAGTCCGAGGCCGGCGCTGCCGGTGCGGTGCACGGCTCTCTGGCTGCCGGTGCTCTGACCACCACCTACACCGCTTCTCAGGGCCTGCTGCTCATGATCCCGAACATGTACAAGATGGCCGGTGAGTTCCTGCCGAGCGTTATCCACGTTTCGGCCCGTTCCCTCGCCTCCCATGCCCTGTGCATCTTCGGCGACCACTCCGACGTGTACGCCTGCCGCCAGACCGGCTATGCGATGCTGTGCTCCAACAGCCCGCAAGAGGTCATGGACCTGGGCGCCGTTGCGCACCTGTCCGCTATCCGCGGCAAGGTTCCGTTCCTGCACTTCTTCGACGGCTTCCGCACCTCCCATGAGATCCAGAAGATCCACATCTGGGATTACAACGATCTGGGCGAGATGCTCGACTGGGATGCCGTGGAGGAATTCCGCCGCAGCGCTATGAATCCTGAGCATCCCTGCACCCGCGGCACCGCTCAGAATGACGACATCTTCTTCCAGGCCAGCGAGGCCGGCAACAAGTACTATGATGCTCTGCCGGAGATCGTGGTCGATTACATGAACAAGGTCAACGCCAAGATCGGCTCCGACTACAAGCCCTTCAACTACTATGGCGCTCCGGACGCGGAGTATGTCATCGTTGCCATGGGCTCTGTCTGCGAGTGCGCCGAAGAGGTCGTCGACTACCTCAACGCCGCAGGCGAGAAGGTTGGCCTTGTGAAGGTTCACCTCTATCGTCCGTTTGTGCCGAAGTATCTGGTTGACGTTCTGCCGAAGACCGTCAAGAAGATCTCCGTGCTCGACCGCACCCGTGAGCCCGGCTCCATCGGCGAGCCGCTGTATCTCGACGTGCTGGCCGCCCTCAACGGCACGGAGTTCGGCTGCGTGCCGATGTTCACCGGCCGTTACGGCCTCGGTTCCAAGGACACCACTCCGGCTGACATCATCGCCGTGTACCGCAACATGGAGAGCGAGACGCCGAAGAAGCGCTTCACCGTTGGCATTGTCGACGACGTGACGCATCTGTCCCTGGACATCAAGGAGAACCCCGACACCGCTCCCGCCGGCACCACCTCCTGCAAGTTCTGGGGCCTGGGCGCTGACGGCACCGTTGGTGCGAACAAGAACTCCATCAAGATCATCGGTGACCACACCGACATGTACGCACAGGCTTATTTCGCCTATGACTCCAAGAAGTCCGGCGGCCTGACGGTTTCCCACCTGCGTTTCGGCCACAAGCCGATCAAGTCCACCTACTACATCAGCAAGGCTGACTTTGTTGCCTGCCACAAGCCCTCCTATGTCCATGAGTATGACATGGTGCAGGACGTCAAGCCCGGCGGCAGCTTCCTGCTGAACTGCCAGTGGACCGACGAGGAGCTGGATCAGCACCTGCCAGCCAAGATGAAGAAGTACATCGCGGAGAACAACATCAACTTCTACACCATCGACGGTGTGAAGCTGGGCAAGGAGATCGGCCTGGGCAACCGCATCAACACGATCCTCCAGTCCGCGTTCTTCAGCATTGCCAACATCATTCCGGCGGAGCAGGCTATTCAGTACATGAAGGACGCCGCCACGAAGTCCTACAGCAAGAAGGGCCAGAAGATCGTCGACATGAACCATGCGGCTATCGACCGCGGCGCGAAGGAATACCACAAGGTCAACGTGCCGGAGTCCTGGAAGAACGCCGTCGACGCGAATGTCGAGGAGAAGGAGATCAAGGGCAACCCCGCGACCGTCAAGTACGTCAAGGAAGTCCTGATCCCGGCCAACAAGTACAAGGGCAACGAGCTGCCGGTTTCCACCTTTGTGGACATGGCCAACGGCGCTGTGCCTCCGGGAAGCGCTGCTTACGAGAAGCGCGGCATCGCCATCGATATTCCGGAGTGGAATCCCGACAACTGCATCCAGTGTAACTTCTGCTCCTATGTCTGCCCGCACGCTGTCATCCGTCCTGTCGTCATGAACGAGGAGGAGGCCGCCAAGGCTCCCGCCGGCATGAAGATGAAGGACATGACCGGCATGCCCGGCATGAAGTTCGCCATGACCATCTCCGCCTATGACTGCTCCGGCTGCGGCTCCTGCTCGCAGGTCTGCCCGGGCATGAAGGGCAACAAGGCTCTGACCATGAAGCCCATGGAGACTCAGCTCGAGAGCCAGGAGAAGTTCGATTACGGCCGCACCCTGTCCGTCAAGCCTGAGGTCCTCGAGAAGTTCAAGGAGACGAGCGTGAAGGGCAGCCAGTTCAAGCAGCCGCTGCTTGAGTTCTCCGGCGCGTGCGCGGGCTGCGGCGAGACTCCGTATGCGAAGCTCGTCACCCAGCTCTTCGGCGATCGCATGTACATCGCGAACGCCACCGGCTGCTCCTCCATCTGGGGCGGTTCCGCACCGGCCACTCCGTACACCACGAACGAGAAGGGCCATGGCCCGGCCTGGAACAACTCCCTGTTCGAGGACAACGCCGAGTTCGGCCTGGGCATGACGCTCGCTCAGAACGCCATCCGCGGCAGACTGCGCGAGTATATTGAAAACATCATGGCTTCCGACAACGCCTCCGCTGAGATGAAGGCGGCCTGCCAGAAGTATATCGACACCTTCACGGACAGCAAGGCAAACCGCGAAGCGACCGACGCCCTCATCCCCGAGCTGGAGAAGGCTGCCGCCGCGGGCTGCGAGCTCTCCGCCAAGGCTCTGAAGGATAAGGATTACCTCGCCAAGAAGTCCATGTGGATCTTCGGCGGCGACGGCTGGGCCTATGACATCGGCTTCGGCGGCCTCGACCATGTGCTGGCCTCCGGCGAGAATGTCAACGTCCTGGTGTTCGACACCGAGGTGTATTCCAACACCGGCGGACAGGCTTCCAAGTCCACCCCGATCGGCTCCGTTGCCCAGTTTGCCGCTACCGGCAAGGGCATCAAGAAGAAGGATCTGCCGGCGATTGCCATGAGCTATGGTTATGTCTATGTTGCGCACATTGCGATGGGCGCCGACTACAACCAGACGATCAAGGCTATCACCGAGGCGGAAAGCTACGACGGCCCGTCCCTCATCATCGCCTACGCACCGTGCATCAACCACGGCATCAAGGGCGGCATGGGTATCTCCCAGATGGAGGAGAAGAAGGCTGTTGAGGCTGGCTACTGGCAGAACTTCCGCTTTGACCCGAGACTCGCTGACGAAGGCAAGAATCCGTTCCACCTCGACAGCAAGGCTCCGACCGCCAGCTACCGTGACTTCATCATGGGTGAGGTCCGTTACAACTCCCTGACCCGCGCCTTCCCCGAGCGTGCTGAGAAGCTGTTCGCGGAAGCCGAAAAGGTTGCCAAGGAGAATTACGAGCGCCTGGCCAAGATGTCCGAGTAATTCGGTCATCGCAAAACCCGCATCGCACACCCGGAGGAGAGGTTTTCCGGAAAGCCTCTCCCCGGGCGTCGGAAAGGGGCGTACCACAGAAGCTTCGGCTCTGGGGTACGCCCCTTTTTTGCGCTTTTTCCTCCTGCCTTTTCTTACCATTCTCAGAAATTGGCCGATAAAACAAAAGAAAGGATTCAGAAATTTGTATGAGGGAGCAGGAAAAAGAGGGATTATTTTATGATGGATCTCATGAACGCAGTAGGCTTTTCGGGAAACATCGCATCCTCCGCGCTGCAATCGTCTCACGCCGCACAGGGAACCGCGTTTCAGGATCTCATGGCGAGAGAAGTACAGGCAACGGCAGCGCAGCAGAAAACCGAAACCCAGCCGGCGGATCGTGAGCTGACCACCATCGGCTGGGAGGAAGCCATGGCGGGCAAAAAGGGCGATATTATCGTTCCCAAGGACGAAGAAGATCGGGCGCTGATGAATGCCTGGTTCGCTGATTATCTGGAACGCAACCCCGGCCCTTCGCCTGAGGACTATGAGCCGCTGCCGAACCTGTCGGATGTACTCAGCGGTGAGGAGTGGAAAGAGCTGGCGAGTAAATACAACCCCAGCTGCATGACGCAGAAGCAGTATGACAGCTTCCTGGAAGATCTGGTGGAGATGGGCGCGCTGCACACCTCCGATCTCGAGGATCTGGGCCACTCGGAATATGCGCCCAAGTGGGTCAAGATTACAGCCGCGATGCTGCGTCCCAAAATAGCAAACGGCGCGGAGCTTCCTCCGGGAGGATCCGTCCCCACCTTCACGGACGGTGCACGCTATGTCAATGTTCTTTACTGGGCGCAGGAGGAAAAGAGCTGGCTGTATTACGACGAGGGACAGAGCGACTGGGTACGCGACCACAAGGCGCAGGCATTCCAGCAGGTTTATAATGTTTTGCAGCAGATGCGCTTTATGTGATAAATCGAAAAGCTAAAAAAGCGCAAACGTGAAGTTTTCGCTGGGGCCTTTTTCAAAAGGGCGCCGTGTGCCAGCGGCACACAAACAAGGCGCCGACCGGGGCGGAAGCGGAGACTTTGCAGGGGTAAAGGGAGTGGAACCCCCTTTTAAGAAAGCATGCGAAGCCAAAAAAAGCCAGGAAAAAGAGCAAAGCGATTTTTTCCGGACGTCTTTTTCCAAGTCATTTCCCAAACAAGCATCATAATTGAGTAACGTTTTGTTAAACCGACGCATCCCGTTTCTTTTGCGGGATGCGTCGGTTTTTAAGATCATTATCCCCTTCTAACTTATTTAAATATTTATCTAATTAGAATTGACTTTTTAATATCACACATATATAATCATATTAAGGGAGAAAAGGCCTTCCCCTCCTATGCAAAAAGCCGGGGCGCGAATCAGCGCATCCCGGCAAACAAAATTGTCATAACAGAAACGGAGGCAGGAATCACATGGAAGAAAAGCTGGAGCGTATGAACGCATGGTTTGACGCGCAGATCGCGGCCTGTGCCAAGCAGCAGGAAACCCTTCTGGCGGACGATCGCGCGGACGAGGCGGATTTTGAGAAAATCAAAGCAAACATTTATGATATTTTCCGCACGGTTTTGAAGACCGCCGCAAAGGAAAGCAAGGGAGACGACGGCGCGGCCAAACGCTTTTTCCTGCTGCGGATGGAACAGATTCCCTCCGCCTGGTCCGCATCCTACGACAAAGCCAGGCAGCACGGCGACGCGGAAAAAATGCGGATTGAAAGCTTAAAGCGAAACACTGCGCAAAAGATCCGCGCAAAATTCACCGAAATCTGGGAGGAAACCGCATGAACGAAACTGAGACCATCCGCCTGTTCAAATGCCTGTCCGACAAATCGCGGCTGCAAATCCTCAAATCGCTCGCCATTGAGGACATGTATGTGGAACGGCTCGCGGAGCGGCTGAACGTATCCGCCCCCACCGTCTCCTTTCATTTAAAAAAGCTGACCGAGGCGGGCGCGGTCAGCTCCTACAAAAGCCAATATTACACCATGTATTCGTTGAACCGCGCCCTGTTTGATATCACGCTTCTTTCGATTTTGCAGGAAAAATCCGAGGAAGCCGATCTCCAGCAGCAGCGCGACGCAAAATACCGGCAAAAGGTGATCGACACCTTTTTTGAGTACGGAAAACTGAAATCCATCCCCGCCCAACAGAAAAAGCGGCGCATTGTGCTGGAGGTCATCGCGGAACAATTTGAGCGTGGAAAGATCTATCCCGAGCGCGAGGTAAATCTGATCATCGCTGATTTTCACGAGGACTTCTGCACCATCCGCCGCGATATGATCGGCGAGCATCTGATGGAACGGGACGCCAGAGGATATTGGCGGATATGAGAAAAACCATGCTGCCGCAGGTTGCATCAAAACCGCTGCTGTGCTACAATATGACATAGTTTATAACAAATAGAACAAGCACTGCCACCGGGTAGTCGGATGCTCTGCATCCTTGTTTACGGCGTTAGGTCTGAGCAGCCGTAAATGAGGATGCTTTTTTAAGAAAGGAAGACTTGGATGATCGAAAAGCAGCTGCGCAGGTATCTCCTGCCCAATATTCTGGCAATGGCGGGAACCTCCTGCTATGTGCTCGCCGACACCTTTTTCATCTCCGCCGCGCAGGGAAGCGACGGAATCACGGCGCTGAATCTCGTTCTTCCCGTCTATGGGCTGATGTTCGCGATCGGCTCCATGATTGGAATTGGCTCTGCCACACGGTATTCGCTGAGTAAATCCCTGGGAACCGGGGATCATGACAAGTATTTCTCGAATGCGATCCTGTGGGCGTTTCTGTTCAGCCTGATCTTTGTTTTCATTGGCATCTTCTGCCCGGACGCCCTGCTTCGCGTGCTGGGCGCTGACGACGCAATTTTAGCGGTGGGTCTTCCCTACACGCAGATTTTTCTCTGCTTTGCCCCCTTCTTCCTCACCAGCTACACCTTCACCGCATTTGTCCGCAACGACGGTTCCCCCAAAATCGCCATGACCGCCACACTGCTGAGCGGTATTTTCAACATCGTGTTCGATTACCTGCTGATGTTCCCGCTGGGCATGGGCATGGTGGGCGCGGCGCTTGCCACCGGCGTTTCTCCCATTGTCAGCATCACGATCTCCATGGTGCACTATCTTTCCAAACGAAACACCGTCCGCTTTGTATGGGCCATCCCATCCGCAAAAAGGCTGCTGCTTGCCTGCCAGCTGGGTGTGGCGGCGTTTGTGGGAGAGATCTCCAGCGGCGTCACCACGATGGTATTCAATTTCCTTCTGCTGGGCTTGGGAGGCAATCTGGCCGTAGCCGCCTACGGCGTGGTTGCCAACACGGCATTGGTCGGCACAGGCCTGCTCAACGGTGTGTCTCAGGGCTTGCAGCCGCTGGCGAGTGAAAGCTACGGAAAAGGGGATCAGGACGCACAGCGAAGAATTTACCGGCACTCGCTGCAAATCGCCCTCCTGATCGCCGTGCTGCTGGTTGCCTTTGTAGTGCTGTTTGCCGGTGCGGTTGTGAGTGCCTTCAACCGGGAACAATCGGCGGAGCTTGCCGCCTATGCGATCCCCGGCATCCGCATTTACTTTTGCGGCTTTCTCTTTGCTGCCATCAACATCGTCAAATCAGGCTTTCTCAGCGCGGTTGGAAAAGGAAAAGAGTCCTCCCTCCTTGCCATTTCAAGAGGTGTGGTCGCGATTGTGGTTTTTGCCTTCCTGCTCTCGAGGCTGTTCGGCATGATGGGTGTGTGGCTTGCCTTCCCCATCTCGGAACTGTTCACTTTGCTGCTCGGCCTTGTTCTGCAAAAGAGACAACCGCATATTTCGTGATGTTCTCCGCCATCATGGAAGAAAAATCACGCGGATCTCCCGCCGCCAAATCCTTTTTCTGCAAAACCGTGACACGTTCCCCATATATCAAAAGAAACAAATCCTCTGTTTCAACAACACATTCAAAATCGCTGTACGGCACGCTTTCCACGCCGCAAGACACACCGCACTCAACACCCTGGTGCGAAGCCTGCTTCTGCTTCTCCCCTGTGCCACACCACGCAGCCGATCGATCACTTTCCATATTTGCGGGCAGCTCTCCCGCGAGACAAGCTCCGTCCGTTTTTCAAGCGCCCTGCTCACCTGCGGCAAAAGCTTCTCTGTCTCATATGGGCTGATATGGAAGGTGAAAATTTTGTCTGCCATTCGCTGCACTCTCCTTTTCTGTCGAAATAGAGGGAGCCTTCATTATATCGTATCTTTGTGAACTTTTCTATGTGCCCGCAGGGTAAGGAAAACCGCCCGGACAGGAAACAAACATTCCAAACGAAACCAAGATAAACCGAGGAGGATTGACATGATACTGGAACAGCTGCAAACCATCCACTCATTTGGCTATGGGCCGGAAAGCACCGTGACGCCGGACGATATCGCCGCCAAGGAAAAAGAACTGGGCTTTCCTCTGCCGGAAGCGCTGCGGGAGTTGTATCTGACCTTTCATCCAGACGATCCCCTCTTTTCCGGCGAGATGCATTTGATCCCTCTTTCGCTGCTGCAAACCTGCCAGCGCACCTGCTGGTCGTATACAATTCTCACACTGCTTCCGTTTTGCCGCGGCGAAAAATATGGGTACGCCTTTGAGGTGAGCCGTCATATCAAAAAAATACCCTGCCCGCAAGGGTGTTCTGCGGATGATCCAGAAATTTTTGGCCTTTTTGTGGCGCCCGAAACGGCCAAGGAGAAAAAGGATCTGAACGGCTATATGGTTCCGTGCAACAAAGCCAGGCTCTCCCAATGGCTGGTGGAATGGCTTTCCTATGAACAGACACGGGCGCAGCCAAGCATCGTTGCTGTAAACAAAGACAAGGTCTCGCATTATTCCGATCTTCAAAAAATGATCCCCCATCATTTCTATGAGATTCCAAAGGAAGAATTAGCAAAAGCGCAATATAATTTTGTCACAAGATATACAGAAGAACCTTCCCGCCTGTTGTACGGCACGATCCTGTATGCGCCCACCGGCTATATCGGCGCTCAAACCGATGAGGAGCTGGAAGCCCTCATGAAACAGCTGGGATTTCGCTATACCTGGGTAAAAAGCCAGACCGGGCATCCTATTTACAATGCCGCGCCGCCGGAACCCCCGAAGGAACGGGAGCTGCTGTCCATCACGCCGGTGCTGGAATTCCTTCGCGCATTTGCAGGGATTACACGCACGGGGGCGAAGGAGGAAAGCATCCAAAGAGCCGAAGCCCGGCTGGAAGCTCCGCTTCCGCTGCCCATGGAAGAATTTTACCGCTGTCTGCCAAGCTCCTTCTACCACAGTTACAATACCATCCGTCCCCTTTCCACTCTCAGAAAAGCGAAGGACGGCAAGCTGAATTTTCTGGAGGAGAACCAAGCTGTTTACCATTGGGCGGCAGAGCTGAACAGCCCTTTCCTCTACCGCCGCAGCAATGATGGTGTAGGCGAATGGGTTCCCTTCGGCATCATCGACGGCTTCCTGGCGGCGGAATTCCTGTGGGCGCTGGCCTGTGACGAAGATTTGGATTTAAATCTCTGGGAATTTCCTGATTTTGAACCGGACATGCTGAAACCGGGCGGAAAACTGGCATCCCATCTGTTCCCCATCGCAAATATCACAGAGCAAATTGCCGCAGGCAACACACGCAGGCTGTATCAGGCTGCCAACGGGCAGGCAGTGGGATTGTATGACAGCCTGGAACAGACCTTCTGGTTTGTGACCAAAGACGAAGCGGTGGAAGATCAGCTGGACAAGGAGCTTTTCCCCCGCTGAATTCCCCAAAAAACAAAGCGACAGCCGCCCCGGCTTTGCCGGGGCGGCTGTCTGTTCGGAAAGAAGCTTGGAGTTTTTTGTGCGTACAGATGAAATCTTTTTTGTGTTCCGGCCTCTCAGCCTTTCAGACCGCCGACATTCATGCCCTGCAGCAGCTGCTTCTGCCCAATAATAAAGAGGATAACCGTGGGAATGAGAGCCAGCACCAAAGCCGCAAACAAAGCGCCCCAGTCTGTGGCATATTTTTGAATCTCATACAGATTCGCAATGCCGATCGGAAGCGTCTGCTTCGCGGAGTCTGTCAGCATCACCAATGCGACAGGATACTCGTTCCATGCACTCATGGCCGAAATCATGCCGACTGTGACAATGCCGGGCTTTGCCATCGGGATAATGACGCGGCGAAGGATACCGGCCGGCCCGCAGCCGTCGATCATGGCAGCTTCCTCGTAATCACGGGGAATCGAGCGCATGAAGCCGGTCATCAGGAAAATAGCAAACGGGAACTGCATAGCCGCGTACAAAAGGCCAATGGCGACGCGGTTGTTCAGCATGCCCAGCGTGTTCATCTGAAGGAACAGAGGGATCATGATGTATGTGGCCTGAATGAAGATCGCCGCCATATAAACCGTGGTGATCACCTTCACGCCAAAAAACTTATACCGTACCAGGCAGTACGAGCAGGGAATGGCACAGAGCATGAGGATGCAGAGGGTTTCCAGCACAACGAAAAGGGAATTGAAAATGTTGGCTCCCAATTCCGATTTCGCGATGGCGCGGACGTAGTTGTCCCACTCCAGCCCGCTTGGCAGGGCAAAGGCGTTTGTGAGAAACTCGGTGTTGGTTTTAAAGGAGGAATAGATGTTCCACACCAGAGGGAACATCATAACGATCGCAACCAGGATCAGAAAGACACGAGTGATCCATTTTATAATCTGCGCGCGAAGGATGCTTTTCTCATTTATTGTCATCTCTTCTCCTCCCCTCGGCTGGAAAGGCAGCGGGAAATCAGGGACAGGATCACCGAAATGGTCAGTGAGAACACCGTGATCGCCATCGCATAGCCAAAGTTACCGTTCACAAAGCCCTGCTGGTACATATATTGCAGCAGCACGGTAGAAGCGCCGTTCGGCCCTCCGGCCGTCATCACTCTGGAAAGCACAAAGCTGAGGTTCATCGTGCCGGACATGGCCAGAACAAAGGTGATGCCGATGATGTCGCGCATCAGGGGAATGGTAATGCTGATAAATTTGCGGAAGCTGGAAGCACCGTCAATGGTGGCCGCCTCGTAGATCTCATTCGAAATGCCGTCCATAGAGGCCATATGCATGACCATGTAGTAACCGGTCGCCTGCCAGATCAGGGTGATCGCAATGCACCACAGGGCCGTGGCACTGTCTCCGACCCACGGCCTGGCCAGATCGCCAAGGCCCACAAATTGCAGGAAGGTATTCACAATGCCCATGGTAGGATGGAATACAAAGGACCAGATGATACCCACAACCGTCATGGAAATAATATTTGGGAAATAGAAGATGGTGCGGTACAGGCCACGCTCCCGGAGCTTCGTCTGGGAAAGGATAAAGGCCAGAATCAGGGCGAACAGGATCGTGATGATCGGCACCACCAGCAGCAGCTTGCCCGTGTTGGCCAGAGCCTGCAAAAAATACTCATCCCGGAACATATAAATATAGTTATCCAGTCCCACAAAGCTTGGATTCAGGCTCAGGGCGGTAGAGTCCCAGAGAGACATCCACAGCGCGCGAACGGTGGGGATGATGGTAAAGGTAATGGTCAGCAGCAAGGTAGGCAGAACGCACACGCAGATAAATCCCACAGGAAGCCGGTGCAATCCGCCCTTTTTCTTCGCCGGACGCTTTGATTTCTCCGACATAGGAACCCCCTTCTTCTTAAAATACCCTGCCAGGACCACTTGCTTCTGTCCTGGCAGGGCATCGTTGCATACAGATTATGGACACGTTATCCCGCGGTATTGGCTACCTCGGTAAAGGAAGCCTCCACCTTCTGGGACCACTCTTCCGGCGTCATGGCACCGTTCATCAGATCAGCGATGGACTGGAAGACTTCATCGCGCGGAGTCACCTTGCAGCCTTCCGGCAGAGCCGCGAAACCAAAGACCATGCTGTTACCCACGTCGTATACCTCATTCATGCTGTACACGCCCTCGCTGACATAGTCTTTACTCCACTCGGTGGCCTCTTTCAGTGCATAGATACCGCCTGCCTTTTCCGCAAACAGCTTCACGGAATCCTCCGTATACAGGAAGCGCAGGAATTCCTTCGCCAGCTCAGGATTCTTAGCAGCAGCGGGGATGCTGAACTGCTCCACGCTGGTCATGACATACCGGGCGTCGCCGGCCTTCATGGAAGGAGCCGTGGTCAAACCAAACTCAAAGCCCTCGGCACGCGGAGCGTCCTTCATTTCTCCCTCCATCCAGTTGCCGTTGGGGATAAAGACCGCCTTGTTCATCATCATCTCGGTCTGGCTCTGCGTGTGGTTGAGCGCCACAGAGCCTTCCATCAGATAGCCGCCAGTGGAAATCTTCTGAATGTTCTCCAGCACAGCCATCACCTCGGGGGAGGAGAAGGAGCCAGGGACATAGCTGCTGATATCGGTGGCTGTTTCCAGGCCCGCGGCGGAAGCGATCGCCGGCCACAGCAGGGACTCCATATAGCCCGGATACTGGCCGGCATAGGTCAGCAGCGCGATGCCCTTTTCCTTGGCTTTATCGCCCAGCTCAAAGAATTCATCCCAGGTTTCGGGCAGCTCCCAGTTGTTTTCCTTGAACAGGGTTTTGTTATAGACGAGGCCCAGCGGAGAAGCATTGAAGGGGGCCAGATAAATCTTTCCGTCGCTGTAGGGCGAGCACTTGGCCGTATCCAGCACGCCGTCCAGAACCTGATCCTTGAGCGGGGAGGTATCCTCCAGGCCGGGGCCTTCAAACACATCGGTGATATCCATCAGGGCATTTTCACGGATCAGCGAGGAGATCAGGCCGGAGGTATCGTTGTCGTTCATGGAAATGAAATCGGGAACATTGCCTGCCACGATCTGGGGACGGATAATGTCACCGATGGTCGGGCTGATTTGCATGGTCACGTTCACACCGTAGGTCGTCTCAAACTGACTGACAATTTCTTCCCAATATTCAGGACCGTAACCGCCTTCAAAAATTGCGATGTTCAGTTCCTTGTTCTCAAACTCTTTGGCACCCGAGGATTCCTCCTGGGATGCAGCCGAGGACGCCGCCGATCCGGGATCGGACGCCGTTTCGCTCGGAGTGGACGTGCTGGGCGAAGGGCTGCTGCAGCCAGCAAACATGGCCGCACACAAAGAAAGCGCCAGAGTCAGGCTTACCATTTTTTTCATGTGATGTATTTCCTCCTTTTTGCTTTCTGCTGTAAGAGTATCTATTACCTTCCTCTTTGTCCTCATTATAAGACAGCAGCTCCTGTAAAAACATATAGAAAATTTCAAACAACCTGTATTATATTGACTTTTGGCGAGCATCCATGTATACTTTGCCTAAATAAACAAACTTTTTTGTTGCTTTTCTATAGAATCAAGGAGGAATTGGGATTGAAGAGGAAAACCCCTTCCGGCCAGGGAGGCAAAGTGCGTTCCTGGATCCGCAATATCAAAATCCAGTACCGCCTGCTTGCGGTGTTTCTGCTGATCTCCCTGCTCCCCACCGTCTGCATCGGCACCTACGCCTATCATGTGTACACCCGATCCATCAACAACAAGATCAGCGAATCCGTACTGCAAACCATGCGCTCCATCAACACCAACATGACGATTGAGCTGGAGAAATATCAGGACTACTGCTCCACCCTTTCCATTGCGGACGCTGTGCAGGACAGTTTGCAGCAGACGCTGAACGGACAGGCCGTTTCCAGAGAAATGGTGCTGGCCATCCGGGAGCTGGCCACTGCCATCCCCCTGCAATCCACCTATCTGAAAAATCTGCGGATCGTCAGTCTGGACGGAACGACCATTTACGACCGCGGCTACGACGACATCCCCTATGAAAAGAGCGAACAGCTCGTTGAGACCATTGACGAAGCTTCCCCAAGAGACAGCCTGCAATATATTTATACCTACCGGTCGCAAAACAAGCTGGTGCTGGGAAGGAAGCTGTACAGTGTGGATTTCAGCGGGGAGGCGGTCGGCTATATCATGGTCTATATCAATGAGCAGCTGTTTGAGGAAAAAATTTTTGCCGGGGTTGCCTTCGGCCCTTCCTCCAACATCATGCTGGTAAACGCACACGGCGATGTGCTCTCCTCACAGGATCGCAGCTTCCTTGGGCAAAACATCGCGGATTCCAGGCTGTTTCAGGAAATCCGGACAAGTACCACAGCGGGCCAGAGCACCTTCAATCTGGAACACCAGATCGCGGTCGCCGTATACAACAAGGATTTTGACTGCTATCTGATCGCCAACATTCCGGAAAGCTATATCACCGAGGAAACCCGGAGCATCAACACTGTCCTGTTCTGGATTGCAGCCGCTCTGATCTTTCTCTCTCTGCTGCTGACGTTTGTTGTATACGTCAGCATCGTCTCCCCCATCCGCAATATCATCTCCGCCTGCAACATCACATCCGATGAGGAACTGAACGTCCACATCAACGACCAGAATCAGGATGAGCTGGGTTTCCTCGCCCGGACAATCGATCGGATGATGGACGAGATTCTGCTTTTGATGGCGCGCCGCAGGGAGGATCAGATCCGCCGCAGAGAGCTGGAGCTGAAAAATCTGCAATATCAGATCAACCCTCATTTTCTGTTCAATACACTCAATTCCCTTCAGTGGGTCGCCACCATCAACGACGTTCCCGCCGTGGCCGAAGGCCTTTCCTCCCTGAGCGCTCTTTTGCGCAACACGATTATGAAAACGGACGAATTCATTCCACTCTCGGAAGAAGTGGAAAACCTTTCTCATTATTTTGCGATTCAGAAGATACGCTATGGAAATTCCTTCGACGTATGCTGGCAGCTCGCAGAGGAAACCAGCATGCGCCTTCTGCCGCGCTTTATCCTCCAGCCTCTCGCGGAAAACGCGGTCATCCACGGCACGGAAAACATGTCGGAGGCTATCGTAATCACCGTCAGCAGCAGCCTGGATGAAAACGGGTGCATGATCGTGGAAGTGCGGGACAACGGCTGCGGATTTTCCTCTCTGCCGGTCAGGCGGGAAAAGGATCGGTTTTCCGGGATCGGCGTGAACAACGTATCCGAACGCCTGAACATTTACTACGGCACGGCCGGCGGATTGGAAATCAGCAGCGAAAAAGGAAAAGGCACCGTTTGCCGCATCACCATCCCCCCACCCGAAGCAAGGAGGCAGCAAAATGTTCCGAATTCTCTTGATTGACGATGAGCCCATGATCAAAATCGGCGTCCGCAAGCTTTTGGAGGACACCGATTATATCATTGCGGGAACGGCCAACAACGGCATGGAAGCACTGGAATATTTAAAGACAAACAGCGTGGACATCATCATGACCGATCTGAAAATGCCGGTCATGAACGGACTCGAGCTGATCCATCGGCTGAATGCCCTGGCCTTTGACGGAGCCATTTTGGTGCTGTCCAATTATTCCGACTTTGATCTGGTGCGGGAAGCGCTCACAGAGGGGGCGCTTGACTACATTCTGAAAACAGATATGACGCGCTCCCGTCTGCTCAAATATCTGGAAAAAATTTCGCAGAGCCTGTGCCTTCAGCGGAAAAAACAGGTCGAAGCGGCGGAACAGGCCCTTCAGCAGGAGCAAAACAGCCAGAAGCTTCTGTTCGCGGAAATGGAACGCGCCCTGTTTACCGATGGCGCTCTTTCCGCGAGCACGCAGAATTTTCTCACCAACGGGCGTGGATCCGGGGCTCAGCACGGGATGATGCTGATTGACCTGTCCAGTGCGCAGGCACAGCACCAAAAACCGCTTTTGCGCCAGTTCCAGTCTATTCTGCCGGAAATTTTATCCGGAGCCGGTACGATACAGACTATCCAGCCGCAGCAGGATCAGCTTCTCTGCCTGTTCTTCCATCTTGCCGGCCCGGATATCCTTCAAAACCGCAGCCGTCAGCTTCTGCGGCAGGCTGAAATCTATTTCAAAGCGGAGCCCGCCATCGCGATCGGCATATCTCCCGCTGACGGCGGCATTTCTTCCCTGCGCGCATGCTTTGAGAAATGCCAGAACGCGCTGCGCCATGCGTTTTATCTTCCCGACACTCACCTTTTTCCCACCGAAAAGTTCTCCTCCCTGCAGGAGGAAAATCCGTCTCTTTATCACGATTTTCTCGAAAAAACGGTTGCGGCATGCCAATCCAGGCTTTCGGACGCCGCTTTGACCGAGATCCGGGGTTTCCTTTCCGTATGCGCGCAGAACCGTTACGATCCGGACTGGGTGCGCTCGTGCTGCTGCAGCTGCATGGAGCATCTTCTCCTTTCGCTGCACATTTCACTTGGAAACACCGCCGCCGTCCTGATGAAGCAGCTCAAATCTGCATGGAATATCGACACGTTACAAACCACCCTGATCGATGGACTGTTCGAATTTGTGCTTCCGGACTCCTCCCTGAACGTTTCGAGCAAAAAGGAGGTTTCGTCCGCGCTGGCCTACATTGACGGCCACTATATGGAGAAAATCACGCTGGAGGGATTGGCTGAGCACGTCCATCTGAACAAAAGTTATCTGTGCCGCCTGTTTAAGAACGAAACCGGCCTGAGTATTTTCCACTACATCAACCAGGTGCGTATGAAAAAGGCCGCCCAGATTCTGGCTGACAAAAGCGCGTCCCACAGTGTGAGCGCTGTGGCAAGCGCCGTGGGGATCGATGACGCCTTTTATTTCACCCGCAGATTCAAGGAGTATTTCGGCAAAACACCACGCGAATATATGCAGGAAACCGCGGCGGACACACAATAAAGCATGTCCGCCGCGGTTCTTCATACGGCTTGCATCATTGCTGCTGCGTATAATAAAGCGCCGCTTCACGCAAGCTGGGATCGGTCTGCCCCTGACTGTTGGATGAGGTGTCAGGTTGAAGGGATGTAATGACAAGCCGGATCTTTTCTGCGGTACAGTCTTCAAAGGACAGCTCACAGGACGATCCGATGGTTCCTTCATAGGAATACAGCGTTGTGATCGTATCCCCGTCCACTTTTTGCAATTCAATCCCTGTAATGCGTTCTGTCGCCCAATTCTCCACAATATTCTCTTCCAGGCGTAACGTGTTGAAGGTTTTTTGTCCCTGCAAATCAAATTCAAGCCACATTGGTACAGTGGAATCGGCGGCAGCCCACCGGGAATCCTCGGTACTGTCACCGTCGTTAACCCGTTCAGCAGGGAACCTTTCATGGGCACTGCTGGCAGCCACCGGCTTGTTCAGCAGCAGGTTATCCCCATCGCCCGGAACCGGAGGCTCAGGCGTTTCAGAGGGTGAATGGTAAAGCTCCAGCTCCACGATGCTTGGATCGGTTTGCCCCTGCCCATGCTCTGTGGTATCCGGTCTGAGTCCGGTGATATTCAGCCGCAGAGCCGAGGTCGTGACAGGATCAAAAACGAATGCTTTGTGATCGCCTACTTCCCCGTTGTACGTGTAAATGGTCGTATAATTTCCATTTGCATCGGGCATCTGAAGCTCAAACGAGGAAATCCGAGGTTCTGCCCATCCTTCCACAATATTTTCCGTGAGGATCATTTTATTGACGGTGATATCCTGCTCAAAGCTGAGATCCAGCCATATCGGCAGCTCGGAGTTTTGAGCGGCCCAACGGGAATTTTGTGTGTAATCCCCATCCGCAACGTTTGCGGCAGGGAATTGGGGATGTGCGTTGTTTGCGGTTACAGACGCCTGCCGGGCATAATTGGTCGGGATCGTCAGTTCTCCCTGTTCATACTCGTGTACTCCGATATCCGGGGCCGCACCATAATAAAGCGGCGTGCCATAAAAGTCGCGTTCGCCCATCTGCGGCACATAAACGCCCGCATCGATCAGCGGAGAGCCTTCCTGCAGCTTGTACCCATCCCATACAGTTGCCCCGCTGAGGATGCCCGCGGAATTCTTTTGCGGCTCCCGGCCGGGATCTACCATCATCGGGTTTTCTGTGACCTTGTGCGGATCCTCGGGCTCATAAGGCGAGTGCTGGCCGCTTGCCTCATAGAAACAGTTGTTGCTGAATTCAACCTGGCCCATATTGCCAAGATATTGTGCTGTGTCATGCCAGGTTGTCGTTGTGGTTTCGCTCTTATTGTAGAATACGTTGTTGTAGAAATACGTCATGGACTTAAAGGGATCGCGATGCATAAACTTGGTCCGTGCGCCGTCATAGATAATTACATTGTTCACAAAGTAGGTCGGCGTGGTGCAGGGAGTGAGGAAGTATTTGATGATGAAATCACCCCCGTCATCGCTGATGTTATAACGGATGATGTCATTGTCATTCTTTCCCATATACAGCATCCATCCACAGGGGTTGTTGTGCGAGTAATTGAACTGATAGACAACATCCTTCAGCGCGGAGTCCATGTCATACGGGCTGCCGTCCGCGTTGGTGGAAGGACCGTTATAAACCTCGTTGAACTGGAAAACAGCGTTTTCCGTTTTCCAGGGATAAAGAGCCACCGTGGGGCGGAACGAGGGATACCGCTTGAGGAAACCGTCCACGACGTTGTATTCCACAACGGCATTCATGGCATCGCACAGGTCAATGCCTCCCTGCCCAATATCTTCCATATAGTTATGGCCGATATAAATATCTCTCATCCACAGATTGTTTGGTCCAATGTCCGCCTGATAATTTCCCCGGACCATATCCACATACCCTGTGATGCCCAGGAGATCTACTTTACGGATTGTATTGTTGGCAATCCGCAGATCACGGAACGAGGTATTGGGGCGAATTTTACTGCCAATCACGTTAAAAATAATACCGCCGGTGAACGTGTCGTTCCAATCATTAGGACCATCCACATCATGGATATAGCAGTTTTCAATGTAAATGTGATCCATGATTCCGTCGGCATTATCCTCCAGCTGATCGCCGTCCACGATCAGCAAAATGCCGTTGCGGGTTTTGTCCTTGTTGGGATAAGAATTATCGCCCTGCGGTCTTTGCAGAACAATATCCTCATCGAAATTATCGTCATTTGTAATCTCAAGATTCCGGATTTCCCAGTATTCCTGATTCCGCAGATGCACCGCGCCGGAATAATTAAAGCCGCGGTCCACGCCCATACCATTGATAACGGGAAGGACATCTCCACCATATTTATCTATTTTGATGGGCGCTCCCTCTTTGCCGGAGCCTTTCGGCCACAGCCATTCTCCGTTCCAGACACTGCCGGACTTGAGCAGGATCTGATCTCCCGGCTGAAAGGTGGTATCGGTTACTTTTGTCAAGCTTTTCCATGCCTGTTCCGGCGAAGTACCGGAATTGGAATCATTGCCCCCTTCAGCATCCACATAATAAATGGTTCCAACCGCTGCACCCGAAGCAGTCCCTTCCGCAAATACATGCGAATATGGCGCAAACACTGTCAATACCAGAAACAGTGCCAGCAAACCCGACAACACTTTTTTCACGGCAATCCACTCCTTTTACATCATTTGAATACTCTCCCACAGCTGCTCCTGGACCTGAAACACACATTCATCCCGCAGCTTCTGGAGATGAGCGTCAAGATACTCTGCGGCAAGGATGTCCCGAATACGATTTTTCACCTCCTCATACTCCATTACCTGTACTTCATCCCTGCGCGTTATCTCAAGCAGGTACATTCCCTGCTGGGTTTCAATTACCTCCGAAATTTCTCCCATTTGCAGTTGTGAACATGCCGCATAGACTTCACTCAAACCATGGAGATCCGCCTGGCACAGCAGGCCAAAGAAGCGATTGAAAAAGGAATGAGCTTTGAGCAGGCCTGCAAGCAATATGCGACTTGCGGGGAAGCCCAATTTTTTGAATTTACATCTTTAACGCAAAAGGCGGATCTCCATGGTTTGAGTGAAGTCTATGCGGCATGTTCACAACTGCAAA
>HHCFC01400__coassemble_1396_pt1 | contig 26626 bp, 23 predicted proteins | sample HHCFC01400__metabat2_high_PE_024 | metagenome-assembled genome bin HHCFC01400
AAAGTTTTGTCTTCCATCTGTTCAACCAAGTTTTAAAATATATAAAAATCAAACAGCAAAATCTATGCAAAAAATGATTGCAGAAAACAGATGTTTTTTATACAATTTATCTATCAAGCTATCTTTCGTCTTGCAGGCAGGAACGCACAGGGTTTTCGCAGACCTGTGACCGGTGCGGCAAAAGACGGGAATGGAGCCGATACAAAAAATGAGGAGGATTAAAATGGAGAACAGGAAAAAGCAGATCCTTAGCCTACTGTGCAGTTTCATGCTGGTTCTGTCAACAGCTTTTCCGGCCATTGCGGCGGAAAAGCCGGAAAAGATAGCTGGCAGCACAGCCGGAGTACTTTCCGATGTACCTTTGGCAGATTCCGAGGAGCTTTTAAACGGGTATGTCAGCCAGCTTCTGGAGTCTCCCGGAGCGAAGATCTCCCTTCTTGGAAACTGGGGCGAAGAGGGAGACGCCCTCAACGAGGATGAAAAAATAATCTATCAGTCCCTGAAAAGCCAGGTAGCTGAAACCGCCGCCAATGGCGGTTCCACAGAGTTTCTAATCTCCGATTTCAGCTTTACATGGACTTTGGACGGATATCCCAATACTTCTGAGATAGAGAAACAGGGAAAAGAGCTGTTCGTGCAGAAAGTGGATCTGCGCAAGGTTTTGGAATATCTGATGATCAACTGTCCCTATGAGCTGTACTGGTTTGACAAAACCCAAGGGTTTCAATACACCAGTTCTATTGGAAAAAAATACTCCCAAACAGCACAATTCTCAAATCTTCGCATTACCCTTCCGGTTGCCCAAAGCTACCGGGACGGCTCCTCTACACAGATGGACGCTGCAAAAGCACAAACTGCGGCGGCGGCTGTCGCTACCGCGCAGGATATTGTCGCAAAGTATGCCGGGAAATCCGACTATGAAAAGCTCAAGGGGTACAAAGAGGAAATCTGTGCCCTGACCAGCTATGACCATGCCGCGGCAAGCGGCGGAAAACCATATGGGGATCCCTGGCAGATTATCTATGTATTTGACGGTAATCCCGACACCAATGTGGTGTGCGAGGGATATGCCAAAGCCTTCACCTACCTTTGCGATCTTTCTCAGTTTGATGATGCGGCCGTTTACAGCATCACAGGAAAGATGAGCGGCGCGGGTCACATGTGGAACATCGTCCGGCTGGAAGGCAACAATTATATGGCGGATCTCACCAACTGCGATGAGGGTACGGTGGGATATCCCGACCAGCTGTTCCTGAAAGCTCCTGTATCCGGCAATGTAAGCTCCGGCTATACCTTTAAAACTTCCAAAAATTATAAATATACCTATGACGCAGGCGGTTCCGTACCAGATATCATTGGGATGTACGGAGAGGAAATTCTGACACTGCACAGCGAGGACTACCAGCCTCCCGTCCTGACGCTGAGCGGCACTGTACAAATCACCGGCAACGCTCAGGTTGGCTCCCTCCTGACCGCAGAAGTAAATGACGCTCCTGAAGAAGCAATTCTCCGTTACCAATGGTATCGGGGCGATCAGGCAATCCCGGACGCTGCCGGCAGCACCTATACACCATCCGAGGACGATCTGGGACAAACGCTTTCCGTTGCGGTAACAGCGGACGGTTACGAAGGCACGCTCAACAGCCAGCCTACGGATCCGGTCGCGGAAGCCCCCGGCCCCATGGTTCTGACTGTCACCGAAGCACAGGCGGAAAACAAGGCTTATGACGGCAGCACAGCTGTCACAATCACCGGCATCACACTGGACGGTGTCCAGCCCGGCGACGATGTTTCCGTGGACACTTCCGGACTCAGCGGCACGGTCAGCGGTGCGGATGCGGGAATCTATTCCACCGTAACCCTACCTCAGCTGACCCTGACAGGCAGCGCGGCGGATCGGTATGTGCTGACGCAGCCTGACGCGGCACTCCCCCTCAACCCGGAGGTGGACATCACACAAGCAGCCGCACCGGCTTCCCATCCCGGAGAACTGACCGTTACCAATGGGCTGAAACACACCTATACGTTCGATCTGAACCAGCTTCTTCCCAATCTTCCGGAAGGGCAAGTTTTGGGTAATGTCACTTATACGCTGAACAGCGTGCGTTTGAACGAAGGCTACTATACAGAAGGAGCCTCCGTTTCCGGTCATACGCTTTCCCTTCCTATCCAAAAGGCAAACAGCAGCTCCGAAGAAAATATTGGTACCGTGGAAATCGGCATTTCCTGTACCAATTACACGGATTTTTCCGCCAGTATTGCGGTGTGGAGCACCAATAAGGAATCGCAGGAGCCTTTGTCAATACAAAATCCCGGCAGCAAAACCTATGGAGACGCACCCTTCCCGCTTTCCGTCACCGGGGGCAGCGGCGCAGGAGCGATAACCTTTGAAAGCTCCGATCCTTCCATTGTGCGTGTGGAAGGGAACATGGCTGTTATCTGCAAAGCGGGCAGTGTCACTCTCACCGCGACAAAGGCAGAGGACGAGACATATGCTGCCGCTTCCGATACGCTGAGGCTGACAATCGGCAAAGCTACCATTACCGTCACCGCACTGAATCAGACCATTTCCGCGGGCGACGCCGCGCCTGATCTCTGTTCTCCTTCCGAAAATACCCACTATACCGTCTCGGGACTGGTAAACGGGGATGCTTTAAGCGGCACTGTCATCATGAACTATCAGAGGGATGGACAAAACATCCAGCCGGACACTACCGCGGCAGGTGTTTACACCATCGCCATTTCGGGTGTTTCCGCACCCAATGGCAGCTATGAAAGCAATATCACCTATGTCAATGGAATTCTTACCATTGAGCCCACATCCGGCACCGGCGGCAATACCGGCGACCCGGACGACGGTTCCGGCGGAGAGAGCTCCAGCGGCGGCAGCTCCGGCGGTTCGGGCAGCTCCGGCGGCAATCACTCCGACACTTCCGGGGGAGGCATCATCCTTCCAATCAGCGGGGATCCCGAAACCATTCCCACTCCTTCAGACCCCACCGGCGGTACAAGCTCTGTTCCTGGCGGTATACAAGCCCCAAACAGCCAGCCAAAGGGATGTGTGAGCGACACATTGGGAAACTTCAAGATCTTCGGATCTTATCAATATCAATTTACTCCTACAAACGGAGCGGCTCCCATTGTGACACTCAGCAATTCCAGCTTCCACGCTGTGTTAGCCTCGAAGGAAAACGGAAGCTATTTCTACACAATTTATACAGTCGGTCAACCCGGCACGATGTGCGACGTCTATGTAAACGGCACAAAGGTTTCCACTGTCACAACCGCTGAGCCTTACGGCGGTGTTTGGAGCGACACGACCGCTCCCTTCCCTGTCGCCCCGGGCGGAAGCTACCAGTTTAAACTCACCGCGGAGAAACGTCCCAGCTTTTCCGCCGGTTCCTCCTCCTTCCGGGTGGAATATGCCGGAAATGAGGGCAGCGACTGGTTTTTCCGGGTGATTGCCATTGGAAAACCGGGCGACGGCTGCGGCTTCTATGTGAACGGCGCACCATTTGCCACAGCAGTGGCACACATTCAGTAACCATTTTCCCCGTAAACTCAACACTTGCCAAACAAACTGAAAATCGCAGCAAATCTTCCGCGCTTCTCTGTGGAACCAGCGCGGGACACAAAACAAGGCCCCTCTGCGATCTTGTGTCGCAGAGGGGCCTTGTTTGCAATCAATGCGGGAGCGGGGTGAGACTGTCCCGCGCCGCCGGGCTGCCGTTTTTCCACTGCGCCAACGCGCGGGCCGTTGCGTGCAGGCTAAGCCTGCTCAGCGGACGGGGCAGACACCGTTGACGCAGTCGGAGTCGCCGATATCAAGCTCAGATTCCTCGTGCTCGTACTTGGAGATCAGGGAGGGATTGAAGGGCTTCATCGCCTGCTTGCGGCGCAGATACTCTTCCTCCGAGATGGCTTCATAGGGAAGCAGCTCATAGAAGCTGTCGTCGTAGCTGAGGAAGGACAGGGCAACCACGCCGTCCCAGTTCTCCCAGACCCAGTTTTCCACCTCTCCCCATTCGTTATCCCGCACGTGGACGGTGATCGAGCAGTTGTGATCCACATAATGCTCCATGAACATCTTGTAGTTTTCCAGCTGTTCGACGGCGGACACGTCCGCCTTCACACGGCCCTCGGGAGCCTTGACGGGGAATTCCACCACCTTCGTCTTGCAGGTCTCCGGGTCCTGGCCGACCTCGGGATACACCGGATAGCCAAGCTCCTCACAGACACGGCAGAGCGGATCGGTGGCCGTGATGCGCACGCGGCGCACATAGTAGGGCGAGTGAGAATAGTGCACACCGCTCGAAACGGTGGGCAGAAGCGACAGCGTCCCCTCCGGCTTGACCGTGGTGACGAGCAGCGGCTCACGCTCCCCCAGCTGACGGGACAGCTTTCCGGCTGCCTCATGCGCCGCCGCACGCAGCTTTTCAAGCAGGCGGATCTGATCCTCGCGGCCCAGACCGGCGGCGTTCACCATATCCTGCCAGCCCGTGAGCGAGCAGCCCAGCAGGCGGTCGCGCTGCTGCACCGTGTTCCAGGCGTGCAGCTCCAGCTCCCGGCACGTCATGCGGTAGCCCGCACGGGCGGACAAGCGCTGCGCGGCCAGCAGGCCCTCCTCGTCAAGCACGCCATCCTTCACAAACGCCATCACGTTCACGGTCGTGAGGTTGCACATGCCATGGCTGTCGAGAAGAATCTCGCCGCAGGGGTTGCAGCCCTTGAAATTCGGGCGGCGCTTAAGCCCCGCTTCCTCGTTCACCCAGCCCGGCTCGCCGGAAAAGCGCATCTGCTCCAAATGCCAGTGCAGCTGCTCGCGGGTGGGTTTGCGTCGGTAGAAAATGGAATTGTTGCTCATCTGGCGGTGGGCGATGGACTTATCAATCTCCCAGCGGCCGTTCACCTGGCGGTAAAGATTGCTCTTTGCCTTGATGCAGTCCTGATCGTCCTGATCAATCAGGCCAATCTCAGAGGTGCGCCGCACGCCGCCGGAGACCACATTCTCGCCGATGATGTTGGCGATATCGAGCAGATCAAGGGGAGCAAGACGGGTCAAACGCTCTCCGTGGCGCACACCCGCCATCATGATCACCTTATGGATCTTGTCGAGCATAGCCATCATGGACTCATAGCCGCTCGCTGTGCCGCCGAACACCTTCAGACGCTCCCCGCGCGGACGGATGCTGTCGTACTCCACAATGATCGTGTCAAGCTTGCTGTACTCACTGTTCGTCAGGATCTGGAAATAGTGCTCCAGCGCCTGCGCCCAGCCCTCCTTGGAATCGCCGATCGCAATCGTAACCGTACTGCCGCTGAAATCGAGGTTCGTGTATTCCAGGCGCTCCTTCACCGGACGCGGGGAATACGCCTTGTGGAGAATCTTCATGTCGGTGCGGATTTTCGGCAGCTTATCAGCGTCCTCGCGCAGGACGCGCACCCCCACACCGCTGCCCACCATGAGAAGATAGAATAGATCGTGGTAGGCGTGGAAATCGTCAATCACCTCAAACGCGCAGTTGTAGTTCGCCATCGGGTACGCATCCGCGACGGGTGTATTGCCCACCCAGAGCGTCCGCCCGGAGAGGAACTGGCGCAGGTGATAAACATTGTCATACAGCTGCTCGGCTTCCTCGCGCGACGTGGGAGCCAGCGAGCAGTTGTATTCCACGGCACGGCGCACCGTCTCCCACCAGAACTCACGGCGCCCGTACTTCGGCAGATAGCGCGAATAGGTGCGGGAATAGACAAAGGAACCAAGCTGTTCCATCGGGTTCGGCGCGTGCTTGTAGGGGCTGAGAAACTCACGCGAGAGAAGGCCCTCGCTCCAATCCTCGCGGGAGCGCTCTTTTTCCTTCTCGATACGATAGAGGATATACGCCTTCGCCGTGCGGAAGCGCTGCTGTTCAAACAGGCATTCCTCCACGGTGTCCTGGATCGTCTCAATCTCCACGACGTCCTTCGCCATCGCGCACAGCTTCTCCTCGATGGCCTTCGTTGTGCGCTCCACCGCCTCGTCGCTGTGCTCGCCCGCCGCAGCCGCCGCCAGACCAATCGCCCGGCTGATAAACTCCCGCTGGAAGGGCACGATGGAACCATTTCTTTTTTTTACATTCATTCTTTTTTCCCGCCTTTGCCGTTTCAAATCTTTACATTCTTTTCCACTATATGTGGTGGTTTCCCTCTAAAAAGGCTGAACATTTTGTATTATACCCGGATAAGCCGGAAAATGCAATGACTTTTCGTGTCATGAAGCGACATTTTTTCAGGGCAAAAAAGAAGGCCCCTCGCGGGGCCTTCCCAATCACTTCTTCACCATGACATCGAGCAGCTTCTGTTTGAGCTCGTTTTCGATGCGGCCCAGCTCGGCTTCCGCCTCGCGGCGCTTCTGGCGTCCCTCGTCCTGAATGTGGATCACTTCGTCGAGGGTGGAGATCAGGGATTCGTTCGCGGTCTTGAGCGTTTCGATATCGACGATGCCTCGCTCGGACTCCTTGGCCGTCTCGATCGTTGCCATTTTCAGCGTCTGCGCGTTGCGGCGCAGCAGCTCGTTTGTCATATCCGTGACCTCGCGCTGGGCCTCAGCGGCCTGCTGCGAGTGGGTGATACCCATGGCCAGCACCATCTGGCTCTTCCAGAGGGGGATGGTGTTGACGAGCGTGGACTGGATTTTCTCCGACATCAAAGTGTCGTTGTTCTGCACCAGACGGATCTGCGGAGCCATCTGGATGGACACCATGCGGGTCAGCTCCAGATCGTGGATCTTCTTTTCAAAGCGGTTGCACATCGCGGAGAGATCGTTGGCGGCCTGCGCGTCCTCGGGCAGACCGGAGGCCTTGGCCTTTGCGGCCAGAGCGGGCAGATCCTCCTGCTGCACCTTTTGCAGCTTTTTCTTGCCTGCGAGGATATACATGGACAGCTCTTTGAAATAGACCTTGTTCAGCTCATACATCTTGTCGAGCAGGGCCACGTCCTTCATGAGCTGCACCTGATGGTTTTCCAGGCTCTCGCACACCTTATTGATATTCGCTTCCGCCTTCTCGTACTTGGCGCGCATATTGTTGAGCTTGTTGGAGGTCTTTTTGAAGAAGCTGAAAAAGCCCTTGTCTTCCTCTTCCACGTCGAAGTTGCGCAGCTCGCCCACAATCCCGCTGAGCATGTCGCCCACTTCGCCGAGATCCTTCGTGCGCACGTTGTCCAGAGCGGTGCCGGAGAAATCGGCCATCTTTTTCTGGGCGCCCGCGCCGTATTGCAGCACAAGGGAGGTATTGGTCAGATCGATTTTCTGCGCGAAATCGTCCACCATCTTCTTTTCCTCCGGCGTCAGATTGGAGTCGTCAAGGACGGGGGCTTCCTCCTCTTTTGGGGGAGCCGCCTGAAGCTCCTGCTTCGGCTCCTCCGTTTCCAGCGTCAGCGTGGGGGTGGGGTCCAGTTCCAGAGACACCTGGGGCATCTTGTCATCCATCTTGCAAATCCTCCTCCCGCGGCGCGGTGCGCCGCCACTCTACTACAATTTCAGTTCAATTTGGGGATCGTCCTGTTCCTGCGCGGCCGGCGCGTCCTTTTTCTTGAAATCCTTGCCGGTCAGGCCCTCGCGGGCAAACATCGCGCGCAGGACGGAAATATCGGCGGAAACATCCATTGCGTCCTTCTCATACAGGCTGTCGAGCAGGTTCCGGAACGCAAGCACGATAGTGTCGAGCGTTTCCTCGATCTCGCGCTTGGCGCTGGCCAGCGTCTCACCCTGTACAGGCTGGCGGTCAAACTCCCGGTAAGCGTCCAGCAGCTTGAGCGTTGTGGGCAGGTAATAATTCATAAAGCGGCGGATTTCGGGCAGCTTCTCCGGGTTATGCTCCACCACGGCGAAAATGTGGATGCCGATATCCTCCATCTCGTCCAGCCGGCGGGAAACCTCCTCGCCGGGGATCGCGTCGTTCGCCTCATGAATCCGGCGAATATAGGCGCGGCCCTCCTCGATGGCCTCGTCGAGCTCCTTGTTTCCGGTATCGACCGGGGCGCTCCGCGCGGCTTCCCGGTTTTCGCGCTCCATGCGCGACTGCTCCGCGCGCAGGTACTGGCGGTACGTCTCTTCATTCGCCATGAAGGTCGTTCCGGCGCGGTCAATATGGCAATGCGGGAACCAGCCCCGCGCAATCATCTTATTCAAATCACGCAGCGTTTTTTTCTGCGAACGGCCCACCTGAGCGGCCAGCTGCTCCACCGTGCAGAAATCCGCACGGCCAAGGCATTCACAGTAAGCGCGGAACCGCTTGTGGAAGCTGCATCCCACCCCACCGCTGATGATCCCCACAGCGGACATCGCCGCCAGCACGCCGAAGAATCCGGCCGGGAACGCCATGGGCGAAGCCCCCAGCATCGCAACAAGCAGAAAGGCCACGCTCAAAAGGCTGAAAATGGAACCGAACACGATTCCCAGCACCAGAAACGTGATCGATTTTGCCCTGGAAGGCGCGGGGAAACGGGGCTTTTCCTTTTTGCGTTTGGGATTGAATTCCTTCCTCTGCGGAGCGGCGGGCTCCTGCCGGATGGGAGCAGCCTGAAACGGCGGCTCCACAGGGCCGGGGATCGGTCCGGATGCAGGTCCGGATGCAGGCCCGGAGCCGGGCTTCGGGGAATTCATTTTATCGATAGCGTCGTCCACGCCGCGGCGGATATCGTCCACGCTGCGCTTGATCTCGTCAAACGTCCGGGAATGGGTGAAGTCCTGAACGGCGTCGCGCACCGCCCGGCCCACATCCCTTCCCAGATCGGAAAAATCGGAATTGTTACTCATACGCTGCTGACCCTTTCTCTGTCAGACACCGGGACACTCCCGGCTGTTCACTGTTCTTTTTATTATATCGTATTCATGGGCAAAGCACAAGACCCGGACGCATCACGCGCGCTCTCTGCCCACGACCACCGTGCCGCTGTCCAGCCACCGGTTGGAGCGAAGCCGCCACAGGAACACAAGGCCCTTGAGAGACAGTTCACAGCACATCGCGATCCACATGCCCGTCAGGCCCAGTGAGCCGATGAGCAGCAGCGCGATCGGCAGACGCACGCCCCACATGGAGAGAAGGTTCGCGGCAAACGACCATTTTGTGTCTCCCGCACCGGAGAACGCGCCGGACGCCACAATCGACGCGGCAAAAAGCGGCTCCGCAAAGGCTTCGATCCGCAGAACGGATGCGCCGAGACGCATCACATCCACATCCGGGGTGAACATGCCGATCAGCGGTTCCGCAAACAGGAACATCAGAAGGCCCGTGCCGGTCATAATCGCCATGCCGAGCCATGTGCTCACGCGCGCGAAGCGCACCGCCATATCGCGCCGGCCCGCGCCGATCGCCTGCCCAACCAGCGTGGTGGCGGCGGTGGAAACGCCGTATCCCGGCTGGTAGCACAGCGCTTCCGCCGTTACGGCGAGCGAGTTGGCCGCGACGGCCTGCGTGCCGAGACCGGCGGCAATCACCGTGACGGCGATCTGCGCGCCGCAGGAGGCCGTGTGCGCCATCGCCTGCGGGATCGCAATGCGCACCATGGCCGAGAGACAGGACTTTGTAAACCGGAATTTGTCGCGCAGATGGATTTGCAGCGGAAATCCCCGGCGGAAAAAGCGCCGCAAAAATAAGAGAGCCACCAGCAGCGAGGCAAACGCTGACCCGAGCGCCGCTCCCGGCACGCCCAGCCCGGCCCCCGGCAGCCACAGCGTTGTTCCGAACAGACTGGCTTCCCGGGAAGGATAAATCAACAGGAAATTAAAGATCGTGTTGAGAATGTTGAGGGTAATATTATACAGCATCGGTGTGCGCGTATCCCCCATGCAGCGCAAAAGCGACGAGAGAAGATTGATCGCCATGAGAAACGGCATCGAACAGCCAACGATCCGGAAATACCAGGACGCGTCCGGCTGAATTGCCTCCTCCGCTCCCAGAAGCCCCGGCAGCGGAAACGACAGTCCCACGGCCAGCGCACCCATAAACAGGCCAAACAGGACGTTGAACAGGAGCGATTCCCGCACCACGCCGCGAGCCTGCTCCGTCTCCCCGGCCCCGATGTGCTGGGCCACCTGCACGGCAAAACCGATCGCCGCCGCGCCCAAAAGGCCGTTGAAAAGCCAGACGGAACTGGACACCACGCCGACCGAGGCCGTCGCGTTGGGGCCCAGCGATCCGACCATGGCGGTGTCAATATATTGCACCAGTGTGAGCATGAGCTGCTGGACAATCGCGGGCCACGACAGCGCGAGGACGGCGGAAATCTCCTCCCGCCGCGTCGGTGTGCGGCCCGCCTGAAGCAGCGCGGAAAATGAAACCATCAAAACGCCTCCTGAATGATGCTGCCAAAGTGCAAACTTGAAGTTTTCGCCCGCCTTTTTCAAAAGGCGGCGGGGTTTGGGGCAGAGCCCCATCAAATCCCGCGAAGCCACAGAAAAGCCAGGAAAAAGAGCAAAGCGATTTTTTCCGGACTCCTATCGCTAACCTAAAATAGCATATGCTTTGCTGAATGAAAAAACTGAAAAAGAGCTTCGCCGGGAACACCGCTATTATAGCAAAGCCGGGCGGCACGGTGCAAGGGAATCCACGCAAAAGAGCGCGGCCCGGTGTTACCGGAGCCGCACTCTTCCTTGTTTTTTGCAATTTTTATTTCCCGGACGTAAAATATGCCGCCGACGTCACCGCGTCATAGGCCTCCTGCGGTGTCATACCTTTACAGACATACTCCGCGGCAAAATCCCCGCACAGCACGCCGAAGCGCATGGTGCCTTCCTCCGGCTCCTGCCGCGCTTCCAGCACGGAAACGCTCAGCTCCTCGGCCATGAAAATGGGGTTTTCCACGCGGGACTGCCGATCCTCCGGAACGCTTTCCGCAAGCGGCAGGCCGCACAGGGTCAGATCATAGGTTTCCGGCTCGTCCACCGACACCAGACGTTCCTGCTGCTCTGCCGTCACAGCGGACACGCGCACCGATAATTCGCTGCTGGTCCCTGTGCAGAGAAGCATCAGAACCGTTCCGCTTTCCAAAGTCTCCTGGTATGCCGTTTCCTCGGGCAGCGCTTCCTGCGAAGCGGGAAGCAACGAACCCAGCTCCGCGACCGCGCGGGCCTCTTCTCCCGTCAGAGGGGAAGCGCTGCTGCGAACCGCACCGGCATCGTTTTGCGCCTGCTCCTGAGAAGAATAGGTCCCACCGTCAGCCTCCGGTGCAATCGCGGCCAGGGCGGCATTGGGCTCCGCCTGCTTGGGGGAAATCGCGTCCGCTCTGTCCGCAGTCTCCCCGCCGGATCCGGCGGCATCTTCCGCCTTCTGCTGCGCCCCGGCAGTAGCTGCCGCATAGGGTGCGGCAGCGTCCGCCGCTCCCTGCGTCTGCACCGTCTCCTCCGGAACAGCGGGCAGATCGCCGGTTTGCCCCCGCCAGGCAAAGATCGCCGCCGCGGCTACCAGCGCACAGCAGCAAAGAGCCACAGCGGGACGCAGATATTGGGGAGCGCGGCGCGGTGCTTTCTTTTCCGTGAGACGCTCCACCAGCGCGTCGCGCGTTTTCGTTTCCGGCGTCCAGGAGGATGCCGCGGCATGGTAACGCGCACGCAGCTTCTCGTCAAATTCCCGTTCGGTCATTATCCGTCCTCCTTTTCCATCATTTCCCTGAGCATCTGCCGCGCCCGCATCAGCTGCACGCGCACGGTCGTCTCGCGGCGGCGCAGAAGCCGTGCGATCTCCGCCGTGGGCAGATCCTCATAATAGAACAGGTGAATCACCGCGCGGTACTGCTCGGGCAGGCGCCGGAGATACGACTCCATGGAGCCGTCCGAGGGATTGTCCTCCGTCGGCAGCGTCTCGTCAAGCGGGACGGTGCGGCGGCGGAAGGACGAGCCCCAAAAGCTCTTCATGCAGTTGAGCGTCACGCGCAGGAACCACGCTTTGGCGTGGTCCGGGCTCTCAAATGCCGGCCTTGTGCGCAGATAACGCAGGAAAACCTCCTGATAAATGTCGTCCGCGTCCGACCGGCTGCCGGTCTTGGCATAGGCCAGACGGTATACGGTGTCGCCATATTGCCCGACTGCCTCCTCCGGCGTCGGGGCGCGGTATGCCGCAGGCTGATCCATCCTAACGGATGCCTCCTTCTCCGCGCCGCGCGATCCTGTTCTGATCGGAATACCGCGGCGCTCCCTCAAATGTTACATATAATCAAAAGAAAACGGACGGACGCCCTTTTGGCACTCCGCCCGCCCTGTCAAAGCTTGAAATCGTCCGGATCGTATTCCCGCAGCGGCGGCGGGGCAAACGGCTTGCGCTTGAGCGGGTCATACGAAAACTTCCGGCACGAGCCGTCCGGCTCCAGATCCAGGCCCACCTTGCACACGACGGCCCCGTCAAAATCCGAGCCAAACCGGCAATATGCGCAGTCCGTCTCGATCTTGTCCCCGAAATAATCCTTTTTCTTTCTGTGAAACAGCAAGGGGGCTCCCTCCTTTTCGTCTGTGCCGCGGCCTTTCCGCTTGTGTTCTATTCATTATAGCATCCCGCCGCCCGAAATGCCAGCCCTATTTGTGCCTTGTCCCCGGTCTTTCTCTGTGATACGATACCTTTGAAGCATTCCCCTTTTGAACCGGACACGGGCAGGCAGAACTAACGCGGGGAAGAACAGCGAGGAGGTCTTTTTCATGGAATATCCGCTCATCCGATCCCGCCGGAAAACGGTGGGCATCTATATCCGGCCGGACGGCTCGTTCGAGGTACGCGCTCCGCTCCGCCTGTCCAAAGCGCGGATCGATGAATTTGTACGCGCCAAGGAAAGCTGGATCCTGGAAAAATCCGCGCTGGTGCGCGAGCGGGCGGAAGAACGATGCCGGCAGGCGCAGGCCATGCCGCAGACGCTTCCGCTCCTCGGCACGGAATATCCCATCCTCCCCGGATCTCCCGCCCGTTTTGAGGACGGCTCCTTTGTTCTGCCCGGCCCCGGCCCGCTGGAGGTGCGTGCACAGGCCGCCGCTGTCTGCCGCGCGCTGGCAAAGGATACGCTTCCCGCACGTGTCTCGTACTGGGTAAAGCAAACCGGCCTTTCCCCTGCCTCGGTGCGCGTCGGCTCCGCCCGCACCAGCTGGGGCTGCTGCTCCGGCAAAAACGCGATCACCCTGTCCTGGCGGCTCATCACCGCTTCCCCCGCCTGCATCGACTACGTCATTGTCCACGAGCTGTGCCACATTGCCGAACACAACCACTCTCCGCGCTTCTGGGCGCGCGTCGCCTCTTTTCTCCCTGACTGGAAGGAGCGCCGCGCGGAGCTCGCCATCCTCGCGCAGGAGCTGACCCGGAGAAATTTCTGAAACCGCCGCCGGATGCCTTGACAAACCAGAAAAGTTCCTGTAATATGAAGGTAGCTTCACATGAAGTTTCCTTCATATTTTTTATGGAGAGAGGAGGGATGGAGTGAACAACCGGGTTCGCGAGCTGCGCAAGGAGAAGGGCCTGACACAGCAGCAGCTGGCAGAGCGCGTCCACGTCTCGTCGCGCACCATCATATCCCTGGAACAGGGGCAGTACAACCCATCCCTTCTGCTGGCGTACCGGATCGCGCTGGAATTCGGCACGACCATTGAGGAACTGTACTGCCTGCGGGAGAATTTAAAGCTGGAGGAGGAGAAGTATGAAACCATCTGAAGCACCGGCCTACACAAAAACCATCCGGCTGCGGATCTGGGGCTGCTGGACGGCGATCGTTCTGATGACAGCCTATATGATTGTTCTGGTCGAGCTGGGCGGAGGAGATTCCCGCATGATGACGCGCACAGCGGATTTTGTCACGGATCTGCTCTACTTTGGCGGCGTGATCTTTCTCGGGGTACGGATCCACGCGAATAAAAAGCTTCTCAAAAACCGCCTGCTCCTGCGGGAGCAGCAGGAAGCGGAGCGCGACGAGCGGACGCATTTTCTGCACGACAAGAGCGGCGGATTCCCCATGGACGCACTGCTCCTTGTGACCGCGATCGTTGTGTTCGGCACGGGACTGTTCAACATGGCCGCCTTTTACACGGCATTCGGCCTGCTGTGCGCGGCGATTGTCCTCAAAGCTGGGGCCTACCTTTACTACGATCGAAAATACTGACGCCGGTTTTCGGCAGGAGCGGGAAAGCCCTCGACGGGCTTTCCCGTTTCTTTGTGCAACAATACAATCCTTCGGGAAATCCGTCCCTTGTGTGGAATTTAAGGGTAAAATATTGTATAATGAAAAATTGCGAATCGGGTCTGAAAACCGGACCCGGGAGCGGCCCCAAAACCGGCCCGCTCCATACGGAATTCAGCTCACACAGGGAGGCTTTGCTTTGGCAGATATCAGAAACGAAATTGAGAAACGGCGCACCTTTGCGATCATCTCGCACCCCGACGCCGGCAAGACGACGCTCACGGAAAAGCTTCTGCTCTACGGCGGAGCCATCGCGCTGGCGGGATCGGTAAAGGGCAAAAAGACGGCGCGCCATGCCGTCTCGGACTGGATGGAGATCGAAAAGCAGAGAGGAATCTCCGTGACCTCCTCCGTCATGCAGTTCCGCTATGACGGGTACTGCATCAACATCCTCGACACCCCCGGCCACCAAGATTTCTCCGAGGACACCTACCGCACGCTCATGGCGGCGGATTCGGCCGTGATGGTGATCGATGCAGCCAAGGGCGTGGAGCCGCAGACGCGCAAGCTGTTCAAGGTCTGCCTGCTGCGCGATATCCCGATCTTTACCTTCATCAATAAAATGGACCGCGACGCGCGCAGCCCCTACGATCTGCTCGATGAGATCGAGTATGAGCTGGGGATCAAAACGTACCCGATGAACTGGCCGATCGGCTCCGGCAAGGAGTTCCAGGGCGTGTACGACCGCGAAAAGCGCGAAATTCTCGCCTTCCGCGCGGTGGACGAGCTGGCAAACGGCCAGCACGAGGTTCCCGTCATCGAGGCCGACCTGTCCGATCCCGGCCTTTCCGATCTGATTGGACAAAACCATTACGAGACGCTGTGCGACGACGTGGAGCTGCTCGACGGCGCGGGCTATGAGTTCAACATGGACGCGGTGCGCCATGGCCGCCTTTCCCCCGTGTTCTTCGGCTCCGCACTCACCAATTTCGGCGTCGAACCCTTCCTCAAGGAGTTTCTGCGCCTGACGCCCCCGCCGCTGCCGCGGGAAGCGGATGTGGGAGCCATCGATCCCTTCCGCCCGGATTTCTCCGCCTTCGTCTTTAAGATCCAGGCAAACATGAACCGCGCGCACCGCGACCGCATCGCGTTCATGCGCATCTGCTCCGGCCGCTTTGAAAAGGGCATGGAGGTTTACCATGTGCAGGGCGGAAAGAAGATCAAGCTCGCCCAGCCCCAGCAGCTTATGGCACAGGAGCGCGAGATCATTGATGAAGCGTATGCGGGCGACATCATCGGCGTGTTCGATCCCGGTATTTTCTCGATCGGGGACACCATCTGCACCGGCGCGGAAAAATTCCAGTTCGGCGGCATCCCGACCTTTGCCCCCGAACATTTCAACCGTGTCTACCAGGTGGACACGATGAAGCGCAAGCAGTTCGTGAAGGGCATGAGCCAGATCGCCCAGGAAGGCGCGATCCAGATCTTCCAGGAGCTCGGCGGCGGTATGGAGGAGGTCATTGTCGGCGTGGTCGGCACGCTGCAATTTGACGTGCTCGAGTACCGTCTGAAAAACGAATATAATGTAGACATCCGCATGGAGGGTCTGCCCTATGAATATATCCGCTGGATCGAGAACAAGGAGGAAAACTTCGATCCGAAGAAGCTGAACCTCACGTCCGACACACGCCGGATCCAGGATCTCAAGGGCAATTACCTTCTGATCTTCGCGAACGAGTGGAGCATCCGCTGGGCCGAGGAGCATAACCCCGATCTCAAGCTGGCCGAATTCGGCAGATGGTAAACCCTTTCCCCTACTCGCTTGACAACAAGCGGTATCATACGCTGTACTATCACCTTCGCACCCGTTTCCCGCACCGCGTGGGCAAGGCCGCCGTCGACGCGGGCTTTTCCTGCCCGAATCTCGACGGCACGCGCGGGCGCGGCGGCTGCACCTACTGCCGTTCCGGCGGGACGGAGTTCACGGAAAGCGCCTCGCTCCCCGTGCGGGAACAGCTCGAGCGCGAACTTTCCCGCATCTGCCGCAAATGGCCGGACGCCGGGGCAATCGCGTACTTCCAGTCCCACACCAACACCCACGCGCCCGTTTCCCGTCTGCGCACTCTTTTCACCGAAGCGCTTGCCGTTCCCGGAATCTGTGGTCTGAGCGTCGCCACGCGCGCCGACTGTCTGCCGCCGGACGTGCTGGATCTGCTTGCGGAGCTCAACGGGAAAACGGATCTCACCGTGGAGCTGGGGCTGCAAACGATCCACGAGGAAACGGCAAACCGGATCCACCGCTGCCACAGCTACGCGGAATTTCTCACCGCATACCGCGCGCTGACGGAGCGCGGGATCCGCGTGTGCGTCCATCTGATCAACGGCCTGCCCGGCGAGACGGAGGACATGATGCTGGAAACCGCTTCCGCCGTCGGCCTGCTGCGGCCCGGCGGGGTAAAAATCCACCTCCTGCACATTCTCAGCGGCACACGCCTTGCCCACGAATGGGAAAGCGGTACCGTGCCCATGCTCACGCGGGAGGAATACATCCGCATTGTGTGCCGCCAGCTTCTCCGCCTGCCGCCTGAGACGGTGGTGGAGCGGCTGACGGGAGATGGCGCAAAGGAGTTTCTGCTGGCCCCGCTTTGGAGCCGGGACAAAATCGCGGTGCTCGGCGGGATCGACCGTTTTCTCGCGGAGCACAATCTTTGGCAAGGGTGTTTGTTCTAAGGTGGACAAAAACTTCCAGTTTGCATTTTTTTAGCTTTGTGGCGGCGTTCACGGAACGCCCGTTATGGGAGGAGAAAACACATGACAACCTATCGCAACGCAAAACCCGAAGAATTTCTGGACTGCATCGATCTGGGAAACACGGTATTCAGCCAGTCCAGCCGCCCCCACAATTTCAGCCGGATGATCCCAAAAGTATACTCAGAGGATAAAAATAACGCTTTTATCCATAAAGTAGCCGTTTCGGAGGACGGAAGGCTGCGTGCGCAGATTGCGTGCCTGCCCCAAACGCTTTCGATCTGCGGCTATCCCCTGCGGGCAGGCTTTATCGGGACGGTATCGGTACATCCCCGCGCACGCGGCGAAGGCCATATGAAAGCGCTGATGAACGCCTGGCTCGAAGAAATGCGCGAGACCTGCGATCTCTCGGTGCTTGGCGGCCAGCGCCAGCGCTACGAATATTTCGGCTACACGCACGGCGGACAGCAGATGGTCTATACGGTGAACAGCGCCAACATCCGTCATGCCCTGCGGGATGCGGACGCGTCCCCCTTCTCGTTCTCTCCGCTCGAGGAAACGCCGGGAGCGATGGATCTGGCCCTTTCCCTGCATAACGCACGGATCGCCCGTGTGGACCGCTCCGCCGATCTGTTCGCGGACATCCTGCACACCTTCGGGGAGCAGCCGCTGGCTGTGTGCAAAAACGGGAAGCCCGTGGGCTATCTGCTGCTTTCCGAGGACGGCAGAGCCATTCTGGAGCTTGCCCTCTCCCAGTGGGAGGATTTTGAACCGATGCTCAAAGCATACATGCAAAGCACCGGCACACAGGAGCTGACCATTCCCACGCCTGTCTGGGACACCGAGCTGAACCGCCGCCTGGGCGCGTTTGCGGAAAGCTGCCGCCTGGAACAGAACGAGATGTTCCGTATTTTCCAATTTGCAAACGTTCTCGAAGCGTATCTGACGCTCAAACTGCGCACCGAAGGTCTCACCCCCGGCGTATTCTCCGCCGTACTGAACGGCCAGCCCGTCACGGTGCGTGTGGATGAAACGGGGCTTTCCGTGGAACGCTCCGCCCTGCCCGGCGCGCCGGAGCTGACGCTGCGCGAAGCCCAGGAGCTTCTTCTCACCCCGCATGGCCGCTGGCTGCCGGTTCAGGCTCCCACCGGCTGGTTCCCGCTCCCGATCTTCTGGTACGCTGCCGATAATTTTTAAAAAGAAAATACAACCTACTCTGTGCGCGAAATCACACCTTGGTACAAAACATTCAGAAAAAATCGCTTTGCTCTTTTTCCTGGCTTTTGTGCGGCTTCGCACGCATTTTGAAGGGGGTTCCACCCCCTTCACCCCTGCAAGCCTTTTGAAAAAGGCTTGTGCGAAAACTTCATGTTTGCACTTTGGCAGCTCACCATCTACGCTGTTCCCACAAAATCTTGTGTACCCCGCTGGTATTGAAAAAATCAATATGCTATAATAAACAGATACCGGGCGCAAACGACAATTTGTGTCCTGCCTTCCGCGATACCGGAAAAAGAAATCAGCAGGCGGATTTGCCGCCTTTGGAAAGAGGGACGAGTTTGATGGAAGAACAATGGAAGGAATTACAAGGATATCTGGATAAAGCCGCGTCGTATCAGGCCGCGCTGGCTCTGTTCGGCTGGGACGCGGAAACGCTGGCCCCGCCGGAGAGCCACGAGCTGACCGCCCGCGTGGTGGGCGTGCTCGCGGAGGAATACTTTGCCCTGATGACCGGAAAGCGCGTGCGTGAGCTGGCCGCCTCCATCGACGGGGAAGCCCTCGGCACAAAGGAACGCGCAATCCTGCGCCGTCTGCGCCGCGAGCTGGACAGCCTGGAAAAGCTTCCGCAGAAGGAGTACGGCGCTTATCAGGAGCTGCTGGCACGCAGCCCCTCCGAATGGAAAAAGGCCAAGGAGAAGAACGATTTCGCTTCCTTCCTGCCGGTGCTCGATGAGGTTATCTCAACGGCCCGCCGCTTTGCCTCCCTGCGCGCCAAGGAGGGACAGGCTCCCTATGACGTGGTGCTGGACGATTACGAGGAAGGCTTCGGCATGGCACAGCTCGATCCCTTCTTTGCCCAGGTGCGGGAACGGGTGGTTCCCCTTCTGCGCCGCCGTGTGGAAAAAGGCATTGAGCCGGCGAAAAAGCACGCCTGCCCGGAGGACAAGCAGCGCGAATTCTCCCGCTGGCTGGCGGGGTATGTCGGCTTTGATTTCTCCCGCGGCGTGATCGGAGAGACAGAGCACCCCTTTACCACCAATCTGCACAATCACGACGTGCGCATCACCACGCATTATTATGAAAACGATGCGGCGTCCGCCATTTTCTCCACCATCCACGAGACGGGCCACGCGATCTACGAACAGCAGATCGCGGACGACCATACCCTGACCATGATCGGCGGCGGTACCTCGATGGGGATGCACGAGTCGCAGTCCCGTTTCTTTGAGAACAATCTGGGCCGCAGCCGTGCGTTCTGGTCCGCCATCTATGAGAAATTGCAGAGGATGCTGCCGGAAGCTTACGCGGATGTTCCGCTGGATGACTTTCTCAGCGAGATCAATGCGGTGGAACCGAGCCTGATCCGCACCGAAGCCGATGAGCTGACCTACCCGCTGCATATTCTCATCCGCTATGAGCTGGAAAAGGATCTGTTCGCCGGAAAGCTCCAGACAAAGGATCTTCCCGCCGCATGGAACGCGAAATACCGCGAGCTGCTGGGCGTGGAACCGCAGACAGATTCCGAGGGCGTGCTTCAGGACACCCACTGGGCGAGCGGCCTTCTGGGCTATTTCCCGTCCTACGCGGTCGGCAGCGCCATCGCCGCACAGATCGAAGCATATCTGCGCCGCACCATGGATCTCGACGGCGCGCTCCGTTCCGGCAGCCTTGGCTCCATTCGTGAGTTCCTGCGGGAACGCATTCACCAGTATGGCGGCGAGCGCACCACGCAGGAGCTGCTCACCGCGATGACCGGCGAGGGCTTTGAGCCGCACTATTATTTCGATTACCTCGAGCAGAAATACGGCGTATGAGTCGCGAACATACCGAAAGACCCGCCGAGCGAATCCTTCACCCGCTGGAACCCGTCTTTGACAGCCGTTCCCGCGTGCTGATCCTCGGCACCATGCCCTCCCCGAAATCACGGGAGACGGGCTTTTACTACGGCCACCCCCAGAATCGTTTCTGGCGTGTGATGGCTGAACTTCTGAACGAGCCGTTTCCCGCCTCGCGCGGGGAGCGGCTCGCTCTGGCCCTGCGGCATGGCTTCGCACTCTGGGACGTGCTGGCCTCCTGCACCATCCGTGGAGCCGATGATGGCAGCATCCGCGATCCGCAGCCGAACGATCTCTCTGTGGTGCTTTCCGCCGCACCCATTCAGGCGATTTTCACCACCGGAACAAAGGCTTCCTCGCTTTACCGGCGTTTATGCCTGCCGAAAACCGGGATCGAAGCGATCCCGCTGCCCTCCACCAGCGCCGCCAACTGCCGCTTCTGTACCTACGACACACTTTTGGATTGTTATCGCGCCATTCTGCCCTATTTATCCCAAAAAAATTAAAGCAAATCGAAACCCAAGGGGCAAACCCTTCTGTTCCTTCCATGCTGCCTGTGCGGCAATAAAAACCGAAGGGGCGAAGCCACCTTCGGCGGTGGAGTCCAGAGGGGCAGAGCCCCTCTGTGGGTCCCTTTGGCGGGAAGTGCAGAGGGGCGGAGTCCTCACAGCTTCTGAGAAAGGATGTTTTCCTGGTTTATGAGCCATAACCCTGTAAAAAGTGACAGCAGAGTGTTTTACCGCAACGTGTTTGCCCTTGTGGTGCCGATGGCGCTGCAAAACCTTATCAACGTCGCCGTTACCTCGGCGGACGTGATGATGCTCGGGCAGGTGGGGGAAACGGTGCTGTCCGCCTCGTCCCTGGCGGGACAGGTGCAATTCATCATGACACTGTTCTTCTTCGGCCTGACGAGCGGCGCGGCGATCCTGACCGCGCAGTACTGGGGCAAGGGCGACACACGCACCATTGAAAAAGTGCTGGGGATTGCCCTGCGCTTCTCGCTCTGCACAGGCCTTGTGTTCACACTGGCAGCCCTGCTGTTTCCGTCACAGCTCATGCGTGTGTTCACGCCGGAGGAAGCTGTCATCGCGGAGGGTGTGAAATACCTTCGCCTGATCGCTCTGTCCTACATCCCGATGGCAATCACGAACGTTTACCTGAACATCATGCGCAGCGTAGAGCGCGTGGTCGTGTCCACCGTGACATACCTCGTCTCCCTCATCACCAACGTCTGCCTGAACGCTGTCTTTATCTTCGGCCTGCTGGGCTGCCCCGCGATGGGGATTGAAGGCGCGGCGCTCGGCACCATCTGCGCCCGTTTGGTGGAGCTTGTGATCGTCATTGTCTACTCGAAACGCATCAACCGCACCATCCGTTTCCGCGTGCGCGACATCTTTGTGCGCGATCCGCTGCTTTTCCGCGATTTTCTCACCTACTCCGTCCCTGTGATGATCAATGAGCTGCTGTGGGGCGCGGGCGTCGCGATGAACTCTGTCGTGATCGGCCATCTGGGCAGCGCGGCGGTGGCGGCAAACAGCGTGGCGCAGGTGGCTCGCCAGCTGGCCACAGTGGTGGCTTTCGGCATCGCGAACGCCACAGCCATCATGATCGGCAAGGCGATCGGCAGCGGCGACACGCAGCGCGCGGAGGAATACGGCGGCCGGTTCATCCGCCTGGCGCTCGTGTTCGGCCTGATCGGCGGCTGCATTGTGCTGATTGCGCGGCCGATTCTCATGAACGTGATGACGCTCTCCGCACAGGCACAGGAATATCTCTCGTTCATGATGTTCGTCATGGCCTACTTTGTGGTGGCGCAGGCGATGAACACCACGCTCATTGTGGGCGTATTCCGGGCGGGCGGAGACGCGAAAATCGGCCTTGCGTTTGATGTCGGCTCCATGTGGTGCGGCTCCATCTTGCTTGGAAGTTTGGCGGCCTTTGTTTTCCACTGGAGCCTGCCGGTTGTGTATGTGCTGCTGATGAGCGATGAGCTAATCAAAATTCCGCCTTCGCTCTGGCGATACCGGAAAAAGATCTGGTTGAAAAATATTACGCGGTGATTATAATAGGAAGTAATCCGAAAAAAGAAACGTTACGTTTGAAAAGAAGCAGTAAAACAGCGAAAGGAGAACAGTACCCATGCGGGCAGTCTTGCAGCGCGTGAAAAGCGCGTCCGTTTCGATCGAGGGAAGGACAGCCGGAGCGATTGGTCCGGGCTTCCTGGTACTGCTGGGCGTCGCGCCGGAGGACACGCAGGAGGAATGTGATTTCCTTCTCGATAAAGTTCTTGGCCTGCGCGTATTTGAGGATGAAGCAGGAAAAATGAACCGTTCGCTGTGCGACTGCGGAGGCTCTCTGCTGGTTGTCTCCCAGTTTACGCTTTACGCGGACTGCCGCAAGGGCCGCCGCCCCTCCTTCACCGGGGCCGCCCGGCCCGAGACAGCTGTGCCGCTCTACGAACGTTTTCTTGCAGGGGCCAGACAGGCGGGCGTTCCCACCGAATGCGGGGAATTCGGTGCGGACATGCTGGTCAGCCTGGAAAACGACGGCCCTGTGACCATCCTGCTGGACACCGATGAAATTATGCCCGGCAAGCGGGCAAGAAGAGATTAAGGGAGGAAACAACATGCTGAAAAGAGAATACAAAAACACGGGAGACCAGATCTCCGTGCTGGGACTCGGCTGCATGCGTCTGCCCAAGGTAGAGGGCAGCGAAACCATTGACCGTGCCGAGGCACAGAAGATCGTCGACCTCGCCTATGAGCGCGGCGTGAATTATTTCGACACAGCCTACCGCTATCACGAGGGCGATTCCGAGCTGTTCATCGGCGAGGCTCTGAAAAAGTATCCGCGTGAAAGCTTCCATCTCGCAACGAAAATGCCGATGTGGATGGTCAATTCCCCCGAGGATGTCAAGCGCATTTTCGAAGATCAGCTCAGCCGCTGCCAGGTGGAGTACTTTGACTTCTACCTGTGCCACGCCATGAACGCCACATACCTGGAAACCATGAAAAAGCATGGCGTCTATGAGTATCTGAAGGAGGAAAAGAAGGCCGGACGCATCCGCTATCTCGGCTTCTCCTTCCACGATTCCCCGGAGGTTCTGCGCCAGATCGTCGAATACGGCGAGTGGGATTTCGCCCAGATTCAGCTGAACTACCTCGACTGGGAGCTTCAGAACGCGAAGAGCCAGTATGAAATCCTCACGGAGCATGGCATCCCCGTCGTCGTGATGGAGCCGGTGCGCGGCGGCGCTCTCGCCAGCCTGTGTGAGGAATCCGACCGCATCCTGAAAGAAGCGCGCCCGGATCACAGCATCGCCTCCTGGGCTGTGCGCTATGTGGCTTCCCTGCCGAACGTGATGACCGTCCTGAGCGGCATGAGCACCTTGCAGCAGGTGGAGGACAACACCGCCACCATGATCGGCTTCGAGCCGCTGACAGACAAGGATCGCGAGACCATCGCCGCCGCGCTGGAAGCATACCGCAAGAACAAGACCATCCCCTGCACAGGCTGCCGCTACTGCATGGACTGCCCGTTCGGCGTGGACATTCCCGGCGTATTCAAGGCGTACAACACCTTCGCCATCGGCGGAGGCAAGGATCGCATGCGCAATGAGATTGCGGCATTCGGCGAAGGCCATGGCCCCGACGAGTGCAAGTCGTGCGGCAAGTGCATGAAGCTCTGCCCGCAGAAGATCCAGATCCCCGACCGCATGAAGGAGATCGCCGAACTGCTTGCCCAGAAATGAGCAAGCAACAGACAGACGGACACCGCACAGCGTCCTCCCCCGCTTTTGAGGGGGAGGACTTTTCCTTTCAGGAATGGGAGCAGCGGCGCTTTTCGGGTGTAACCTTCCGCGGGTGCGATTTCTCCGAAGTGCTGCTGGACCGCTGTGAATTTGACCGGTGCGTGTTCCGCTCCTGCCGTTTCGCGGGGACGGTATTCCGCCGCTGCTCCGTGACGAACTGCTCGTTCCCGTATGCGTCGCTGTTCAATGTGACGTTCGATGAATGCCGGATGATGGGCTCCTCCCTGGCGGAGGCTTCCGTTTCCGCGCTCACGCCGAAGGGTGGGAATTGGTCGTTCACGGCCCTCAACGGCCTGGATCTCTCCCGGATTGTCTGGGAGGGAGCAAGCTTTGAGGGCGCGGATCTGCGGGAATGCAAGCTTTCGGGCTGTGTTTTTTCGCGGTGCAGCCTCTCCGGCGCGCTGCTGACAAACGCGGATCTGACGAAAGCGGATCTGCGCGGCAGCCGCGCGGACGGGGTGGACTTTCTGCATCTGAAAATGAAGGATACCAAAATTGACTTGGAGCAGGCCGTGCTGATTGCGGAAGCGCTGGGAGCACGGTTCTGCGGGGAGGGCAACGATGGAGATTGAGCGCAAATTTCTTCTGCACGGCTTTCCGCAGGGGCTTCCCCTGCTGGAGGAATCCGTGATGGAACAGGGCTATCTGTGCACGGACCCGGTGGTGCGGATTCGCTCCAAGGAAAAGGACGGCCGCAAAACATACCGCCTGTGTTTCAAGGGCGAGGGACGGCTTGTGCGGCAGGAGACGGAGATGGATTTGACGGAGAGCCAGTTTGCGGAGCTTTCCAACCTGCTGCGCGCCCCGATGGTGCGCAAGGAATTCCGCGTCTACGCTCTGCCGGGCGGGGAACGGCTGGAATGCAATCTGGTGGACGGGCAATTTTTCTACGCCGAGGTGGAATTTCCCACCGTGGAAGCGGCGCACGCCTTCCAGCCCCCGGCCTTTCTGGGGCGCGAGGTGACGGAGCACGCGGGCTTTTCCATGAGCGACTACTGGAACACCCGCCGTTTCCCCGGCCTTGACTGAGCAGGCAAGCCGGGCGGGCCTTCTCCGCTCTCCCTGCTGGAAGCCAGCTTCCCCGCAGGAACAGGAACGCTTTGCCTTTTTCTGCGAGGATTACGACCTGATGGAACGGCCCGGCGGTGTGGGCGTGATGGGCGAAAAGGGCGTGCATGCCGTGCTCAAGCGGCATTACCAGCCGGACGTGAGCGCGCAGGAAATCCGCGTGGGGCGCTTTGTCGCGGACGCCGTGACGGGGGATGGCCAGCTGTTTGAGATCCAGACAGGCGCGTTTGCGCCGCTTCGCCGCAAGCTGGCCTGCTTTCTGGAACGATATGAGGTCACGGTAGCACACCCGGCCTACGCGTCGCGCTGGGTGCGCACCATCGACCCGGAAACCGGGGAGCTCTCCGCGCGGCGGCGCTGCGGCGCTCCGGAAACGGTCTGGAAGCTGTTCTATGCGCTGCCCGCCATCCGGGAATATCTGGACCGGGTAAACCTGCATTTCCGTGTGCCGGTTCTGGAGGTGCGTGAACTGCGCGTGAAGGGCGACCGCCGCCGTTCCCGGCGCGACCGCGTCCCGACGGCCCTTTTGGGGGAGTGGCGCTTTTCGCATCCATCCGATTTTCTCTCCCTGCTGCCGCCGGATCTGCCGGAACCGTTTACCTCCTCCGAGCTGGCGGCGGCGCTCGGCGCTTCCCCCGGTGACGCGCGCATGTATCTGTACCTGCTGCATCAGCTTGGCCTGCTCGACCGTGCCGGGCGGCGCGGCCATTCCTATCTTTATGTCCACGCAACCGAAAGGGAGGTTTCTTTTCCATGAAACGCATTGTCTGCTTTGGAGACTCCAACACCTTTGGCCACAATCCGCTGGATGGTTCCCGCCTGCCGCGCGATCAGCGATGGACGGGCATCCTCTCGGATCTTTTGGGGGAGGAGTATGAAATCATTGAAGAGGGCCTTTGCGGCCGCACAACGGTGCGCGAATGTCCGGAATCGCCGTGGGTCAGCGGCCTGCCGTACCTGACACCGTGCGTGCTCTCGCACCAGCCGTTTGATCTGCTGATCCTGATGCTGGGGACAAACGATTTGCAGGTCCCCTTCCAAGCCATCCCGCTGACCGTCGCGCGCGGAGCGGAGGCGCTGGTACACCAGTTCCTTTCCCTGGACTGGCCGCCGGAAAACCGCCCGAAGCTGCTGCTCGTCTCTCCGATCCACATCGGGGATGTTTCCGTAAATCCGGTGTTCGGCCCGCTGTTCGGCTATGAGCGCGCGTCCAACTACTCGCGCGAGCTTGCGCCGTACTACAAGGAGATCGCCGACCGGCTTGGCTGCGAGTTCTTCGACGCCGCTTCCGTAGCCTGCCCCTCCCCCGTGGACGGCCTGCACATGGACCCTTCCGAGCATGAAAAGCTGGCTCGCGCTTTGGCGGAAAAAGTACAGAAAATGTTGTGAAATTCTAAAATACTGACAATGGAAAATCTGAGTGTCCGGCTTTATAATTCTAACGTAAGAAAACCCATCTGCGACCTTTTTGATTGCGAAGGCAGGGACTTAATATGACAAGGGATATGACCGTCGGGAACCCCGTAAAACTGATCATCAGCTTCTCCATTCCTCTTCTGATCGGCAACCTGTTCCAGCAGCTTTACAGCATGGTGGACGCCGTGATCGTGGGACAGTTCCTCGGCGTGGACGCGCTGGCTGCCGTCGGCACAACCGGCGCGCTGTCCTTTCTGATTCTCGGCTTTGTCATGGGGATGACGGGCGGTTTTTCCGTCCTGATCGCCCAACGATTCGGAGCAGGGGATTATGACGAAATGCGTCACACTTTGGAGCTGTTGACAAAAGATTCACCCGAGGAGAAAACCATGGTAAAATA
>HHCFC01400__coassemble_1402_pt1 | contig 26177 bp, 29 predicted proteins | sample HHCFC01400__metabat2_high_PE_024 | metagenome-assembled genome bin HHCFC01400
GTTTTTTCAAACGTTTGTCGACATGAAAGAGGATGTTATCTGAATGGCAAAATGGCGCGCCATGTTTTGCCGGGAAAATTCTGTAAGCAGCTGTTTTCCTGAAAAACAGCTGCTCTGAAGTCGGGCTTTGTTCACATATTTTTCACCTGCTTTTCATTTGCGGGCAGGGGGGAATTGTGGTACAATGAGGTACATAAAATCCCGGTGTTTCGGGGAAATCATAGAGAAAAGCCGGGATTTCCGAACAGAAGAAAGGATGCGTGAAGCAGATGAAAATAGCAAAAAACCTGACAGAACTGGTGGGGAATACTCCTTTGCTCGAACTGCGCGGCTATGCGCAGAGACATGACCTCAAGGCGGAACTGGTCGCGAAGCTGGAAGCGTTCAATCCGCTTTCCTCCGCCAAGGATCGCGTGGCGCTGGCGATGATCGAGGACGCGGAGCGCCGCGGCCTTCTTTCGGAGGGCGGTACGATCGTGGAGCCAACCAGCGGGAACACCGGCGTGGGACTGGCGTTTGTGGCGGCCACGCGCGGCTACCGGATGATTCTCACGATGCCGGAGACGATGAGTGTGGAGCGCCGCCGCCTGGCTGCCGCACTCGGCGCCGAGGTGGTGCTGACGGAGGGCGCGAAAGGTATGAGCGGCGCGATCGAAAAGGCGAAGGAGCTGGCCGCGGAGATTCCCGGCGCGTTTCTGCCCGGACAATTCTCCAATCCGGCAAATCCCGAGGCACACCGCACCACCACGGCGCAGGAGATTTGGCGTGATACGGATGGAAAGGTGGATATCTTTGTGGCGGGCGCAGGCACGGGCGGCACCATCACAGGTGTGGGCCGCGGCCTTCGCGAGCACAATCCCGCCGTTCGGCTGGTAGCGGCGGAGCCGGACGCTTCCCCGGTTCTTTCCGGGGGAAAGGCAGGACCGCACAAAATCCAGGGAATCGGCGCGGGCTTCGTGCCGGAAATCCTGGACGTTTCCCTGCTCGACGAGATCGTCCGCGTTCCGAATGAGGACGCTATTTCCACAGCGCGTGAACTGGCCCGGCACGATGGACTGTTGGTCGGTATTTCCTCCGGAGCTGCCGTCTGGGCGGCGGCGCAGGTGGCAAAGCGCCCGGAGAACGAGGGAAAACGGATCGTGGTGCTGCTGCCGGATACCGGCGAGCGCTATCTCTCCACAGGAATTTACGACGATTGACAGGGAGCTTCCCCGCTGGAAGGAGGGTTTTTCATGTATCAGATCCTGGTGGTGGACGATGAGGAAAACATCCGAAGCTTGATCAAAAAATATGCCGTGTTTGAGGGGAACGTCGTGTTTGAAGCGGCGGACGGCATGCAGGCCGTGGAAATGTGCCGGGAGCATCCGAACGATTATGACATCATCATCATGGATGTGATGATGCCGGAGCTGGACGGCTTTTCCGCCGTGAAGGAGCTGCGGAAATATTGCCAGGCTCCGGTGCTGATGCTCTCCGCCCGCGGTGAGGAGTATGACAAGATCCACGGCTTTGAGCTGGGGGTGGACGATTACGTCGTCAAGCCCTTCTCGCCCAAGGAACTTATGATGCGGATCAACGCCATCCTGAAACGTGTGCGCCCCACGCCGGACGAGCCGTCCAAGGAGATTGTCCGCTTTGAGGGGCTGACGATCGACTTTACCGGCCGGATTGTGATGGTGGACGGGCAGAAGGTGGAGCTTTCCCCGAAGGAATACGATTTGCTGTTTTATATGGTGAACAACCGCAACATTGCCCTGACCAGAGAGAAGCTGATCACCAATGTGTGGGGCTATGATTTCTACGGGGATGACAGGACGCTGGACACGCACATCAAGCTGCTCCGCAAAAGTCTTGGCCCCTACAGCAAATTTATTGTGACGCTGCGCGGCGTGGGGTACCGCTTTGAAGCATAGGGAAGGCAGCACGCCGGGCGTACAGTGGGGACTGTTTGGCAGCTTTGCCATTTTTACGGCGGTGATCCTGGCTCTGCTGTGGATTTTCCAGGTGGTTCTGTTGGACGCCTTCTATAAGGCCATCAAAGTCAATGAGATCAAAACCTCCGCGCATGCGATCTGCGGCGGGATCAATTCCTCCACCCTGCAGGAGAATTTGCAGCGTATCGCACTGAACAATCAGATTTGCTGCATTGTCTGCGACGAGCAGGGAAACCGTCTGTATTCGGAAAGCGCTGTGCCAAATTGTGTCATTCACCGCCTGAACAACTGGGATTTGGCGATGGTTTACACACTGACGGCGCGCAACGGCGGATCGTATTTCGAGCGGTTCCCTCAGGAGATCCGCCAGTCGATCACCTTCCTTGGAGAGAACACGGCGGTTCTGCGTTCGCAGGAGGCGCCGGAGGTCATGATTTTTGCCCAGCTTGTCACACGAAGCGACGGAAAACAGCTGATGGTGCTGCTCAATTCCGTTATCTCTCCGGTGGGAGCGACGGTGGAAACGCTTCGCTACCAGCTTCTGACCGTCAGCCTCATCATGGTGCTGCTGGGCCTGCTGCTCGCTTATCTGCTTTCCCGCAAAATCGGGCGTCCCATTGAATCCTTGAACAGCGCGGCAAAAACGCTGGCAAAGGGGGATTATGAGGTTCATTTTGAGGGAGGGGGCTACCGTGAGGTGTGCGAGCTCTCCGACACGCTGAACTATGCGGCGCAGGAGCTCTCCAAAACGGAACGTTTGCAGCGCGATCTCGTTGCGAATATTTCTCATGACCTGCGCACTCCGCTGACACTGATCACAGGTTATGCCGAGGTCATGCGTGATCTGCCCGGAGAAAATACGCCGGAGAACGTGCAGATTATCATCGACGAAGCGACGCGCCTGACCACGCTGGTCAACGATGTGCTGGATCTCTCCAAGCTCCAGGCCGGGGTGGTTCCCATGGAGCGGGAGGTATTCAATCTGACGGAAAGCGTGCGCAGTATTCTCACACGGTATACGAAGCTGACCGATTATCATATTGTGTTTTACGCGGTGCAGGATGTTTTTGTCGACGCCGATGAGCTGAAGATTTCTCAGGTGGTTTACAACCTTGTGAACAACGCCTTGACCTACACCGGCGCGGACAAATCCGTGACGCTGCGCCAGTCTGTGCTCGACGGCAAGGTTCGCATTGCCGTTTCCGACACGGGTGAGGGGATTCCGCAGGAGAAGCTGGACGATATCTGGGAGCGTTATTATAAGGTGGATAAGGCGCACAAGCGCGCGCAGGTCGGGACAGGTCTCGGACTTGCAATTGTAAAAATGATTCTCGATATGCACGGCGGCGAGTACGGCGTACAGAGCCAGGAAGGAGTCGGCTCCACGTTTTGGTTTGAGCTGGACGCTGTCCAGCCTCCCGATGGCAGGGAACTGGCTTTGAACAGCGGTGCATAAGTTTTGCGGGAAACAGGGAAGGTCTCCATGTTTGGAGGCCTTCCTTTTTTGTGCAGCAGACTTGACAATTTGAAATATTGTATATATACTATATACACAGTATATATACCGTGCCCCTGTCGCGAGGGGGCGAAAGGGTGAAATCCTTGAATATTATTATCAGCAACAACAGCGGCAAACCGATTTACGAGCAGATTACCCAGCAGATCAAAACGGCAATTTTAAAAGGGGAGCTTTCCCCTGGCGAATCTCTGCCGTCCATGCGTCTGCTGGCGAAGGAGCTGCGCATCAGCGTGATTACGACAAAGCGCGCTTATGAGGATCTCGAACGGGAGGGTTTTCTGGTGAGCGTGGTGGGCAAGGGAAGCTTTGTCGCACCGCAGGATCCGGAGCTTTTGCGGGAGGCTCGCCTGCGCGGGGTGCAGGAGCACCTGGAACGCGCCGTCGAGGCTGCCCGGACGGGAAATGTTTCTCTTTCGGAGATGCAGGAAATGCTCGTTTTGCTGTACGGGGAGCCGGAGGAATGAGCCGAAAGGCGGGAGGCACAGATGGAACAGGAGCTGCTTTTGGTGGACGGTCTGACAAAACGGTATGGAAGCTTTACCCTGGATCAGGTAAGCTTTTCCGTTCCCGGCGGGAGCATAGTGGGATTTATTGGGGAGAACGGTGCGGGCAAAACCACGACGCTCCGCCTGATTCTCGACGAGATCCCACGCGACGGCGGACGGGTCTCCGTGTTTGGCAGGGACAACCGGGAACAGGGGAGCGAGGTTCGGGAAGAGATTGGTGTGGTGTTTGATGAATGCCATTTCCATGAAATGTTTACGCCGGGAGAAATCGGGAAAATCCTTTCCCGATGCTACCGGTGCTGGGATGGGGAACTGTACCGCTCTCTGCTTTCGCGCTTTGCTTTGCCGGAGAAGGGGAAAAGGGTCAAGGAGCTTTCCCGCGGCATGAAGATGAAACTGGGGATCGCGGCGGCGCTTGCCCACCATCCCCGCCTCCTTCTGCTCGACGAAGCCACCAGCGGGCTGGATCCCATTGTCCGTGATGAGATGCTGGAGCTGCTGCAGGAGTTTGTCGGGGACGAGGAGCATGCCATCCTTTTTTCGAGCCACATTACGGAGGATTTGGAGAAGGTGGCGGATTACATCGTATTTCTGCACAAAGGGTGCGTGGTGTTTTCCGAGCAGAAGGACACACTGCTCTATGATTGGGGCGTCATCAAGTGCGGCCAGGCGGATTTGTCCCGCATTGACCGGGAGGATATTGCCGCGGTGAAAAGCGGCGCGTTTGAGACGCGGGTGCTTACGAAAAATCGGGAGGCGGCGGCACGCAAATACCGCGATCTGACCGTCGACCATACCTCCCTCGAGGAAATCATGGTGCTCTATGGAAGGGGAGAGGAGCAATGAAGGGGATTTTATACAAGGATTTGCTGTTGGCATGGAAGAACATGAAATACCTGCTGCTTGCGTTTGCGTTTTTCGCGCTTGCTCTCGTGTCGCAGTCGCCGCAATCGCGCGCGATGATGGTAGGAATGTATCTGTGCCTGGTCGGCGTGCTTACCCCACTTTACACGTTCAGCTATGATCGGGCAGCGCGGTGGGATGTGTACGCCCGGTCGCTTCCCCTGAAGCGCTGGCAGATTGTGCTGTCCAAATATTTGTTGGGTGTTCTCTTTTTTGCCTGCGGCCTGGGGCTCGGGGGCTGCCTTGCTGTGGTGGTGGGTTTTGGCAGCACGGCGGCGCAGGCGGGGCAGCTGTTTGCCTCCCTGGCGGGGATGATTCTGGTTGGCCTGCTGATTCTCTCGATTGAGCTTCCGGTTTTTTACCGCTTTGGCCCGGAAAAAGCGCGTCTGATTATTATTCTGGTGATTTTTATGCTGGCGTCCCTGCTGGGCGCAAGTATTTCCTTTCGTGAGACGGAGGGAATCGATCTGCTGCTGTTTGTTTTGAACCAGTCTCCGGTTCTTCCATTTCTGTTTGCGGGTTTGATTGTTTTTATCGGGATCGGTTCTTTTTTTCTCAGTGTGCGCATTTACTCCAAAAGGGGAGAATGACGCGGCCGCGGCCCGGCTTTCCCCGAGGGGGAGCGGACACGGCCCGGCATGAGCCGGGAAGAAGGGTGCATGAAATCTGCTTTTTTGCCTGAAAATCCCCCTTTTTCACCAAAATAGCCGTTTGTATCTTTGAGGGTTTTATGCTAAGATAAGAGCAACATCCAAGGCCGCGGCGTTGGGTGAAAACAGGCGAAGCTCCGGCAAAGAGTCCGGGCCGCCGGAAAGGAAGGAAGAAGGCAAATGGATATGGGCTGGGCAATTTTCTGGCTGGCTATGATTGTGGTGGCCGTTGTGGTGGAAGCAATGACCAATCAGCTGGTTTCTATCTGGTTTGTATTGGGCGGGATTGCCGCACTGATCGCGAATCTCTGCGGTGCGCCGCTGTATGTGCAGTGGATTCTGTTTGTGGTGGTTTCAGCCATTGCTCTGGTGTGCACAAGGCCGCTTGTCAGAAAACTGACACACTTCCGCCGCCAGGACACCAACGCTGGACGCTGTGTTGGACAGATTGCCGTGGTAACGCAGGAGATCAACAACACGGCGGCAGCCGGGCAGGCCAAAGTGCTCGGCAGCATCTGGACCGCCCGATCGGCTCGCGGCACCGTAATCCCGGCGGGAACGGAGGTTGTCGTGCGCGCCATAGAGGGCGTGAAGATTATCGTGGAGGAGCTCCCCGCCGGCTCACAGATTTAACAGAGGAGGAATATACCGCATGTGGCCATTATATGTATTTCTGGCATTTGTGATCATCCTGATCATCGTGGTGATCAGCAATGTGAAGGTGGTTCCGCAGGCATATGCCTATGTCATGGAGCGCTTCGGCGCCTATAGTGCGACATGGGAAACCGGCCTGCACGTGAAAATCCCGTTTATTGACCGGATTTCCAAGAAGGTTTCCCTCAAGGAGCAGGTTATCGATTTCCCGCCGCAGCCCGTGATCACGAAGGATAACGCGACGATCCAGATCGATACCGTTGTGTATTTCCAGATCACCGACCCGAAGCTGTATGCTTACGGTGTGGAGCGCCCGATCTCCGCGATTGAGAATCTGACCGCGACCACCCTGCGCAACATCATCGGTGAACTCGAGCTCGACGCCAGCCTGACGTCTCGTGACATCATCAACACGAAGATCCGTCAGATCCTCGACGAAGCAACCGATGCCTGGGGTATCAAGGTCAACCGTGTGGAGCTCAAGAACATCATCCCGCCTCCGGAAATCCAGAACGCGATGGAGAAGCAGATGAAGGCTGTGCGTGAAAAGCGCGCCGTCGTTACGGAGGCCGAGGGTACCAAGCAGAGCGCCATTCTGGTGGCGGAAGGCGAGAAGGAATCCACCATTCTGCGCGCCGAGGCGAAGAAGGAAGCCCGCATCCGTGAGGCAGAGGGTGAAGCACAGGCTATTCTGGCTGTGCAGCAGGCTCTGGCGGACAGTCTCCGCATGCTCAATGAAGCCGCTCCGTCGGATCGCGTCATCGCGCTCAAGAGCCTGGAAGCCTTCCAGAAGGCTGCGGACGGCAAGGCGACAAAGATCATTATCCCGTCCGAGATTCAGTCTCTGGCCGGGCTGGCCACTTCCGTCAAGGAGCTGATCTCCGACAGCAGCACTTCGCGCTCTTAAGAGTCAGAATTCACAAAAAGCGCGGGGGAGGTCCCCACTTCCCCCATTTCTTCCACGAATTCAGCAAAACTGCTTGAATTTACAGCGCGTTTATCCTAAAATAAAGAGAGATAAATAAGCTTCTTCGGGAAAACCGGGGAAATGATGCTGGAGGGAAGAGCGCGATGGGGAATTGGTTTCTGTGTCGTTCCGCAGAGCCGCATTGCGTCAACTTCATCTTGTGACCGGAAACCGGGCAGGCTGCGCAGCAATCCATGCCGCAGCCTGCTTTCTTTTGTTTCCGGGTGATTCCCGTTTCCCGCAGGGGAAGCATGCAGAAGAGAAAGGAAGATGTCTGTGAAAAAGGTAGCCGTCATCATGGGGAGCGACAGCGATTTTCCGGTGGTAACTCCCGCCATCAAGCGTCTCAAGGAGTTTGGAATCCCGGTGGAGGTCCGTGTGATGTCCGCCCACAGAACGCCTGACGCCGCCGCGTCGTTTTCGGCAAACGCTGTGAAGGACGGCTTCGGCGTGATCATTGCCGCAGCGGGAAAGGCCGCGCATCTGGCGGGTGTTCTCGCCGCGCACACCACTCTGCCGGTCATCGGCATCCCTGTCAAGTCCTCCACCCTCGACGGCCTGGATGCCCTGCTCGCCACGGTGCAGATGCCCAGCGGGATCCCGGTGGCCACCGTTGCGATTGACGGCGCGGACAATGCCGCTATCCTGGCGGCCCAGATGCTGGCTCTTTCCGACGAGGGCCTTGCCGCCCGCCTGCTGGAAATGAAGAAGAGCATGGCTGAGGGCGTGGAAAAGAAGAACGCCGCTTTGCAGGAAAAGGTAGCGCAGCTCTAAGCGCACCAGATCGAAAACGGGAGGAATCGGATTCATGAATGAGAAAAGCTACAGCAACAGCTATAAAGCGGCCGGCGTCGACGTGACCGCCGGCTACAAGGCCGTAGAGCTCATGAAAGAGCATGTGAAGCGTACCAACATCCCCGGCGTCCTGTCCGGCATCGGCGGCTTCGGCGGCCTGTTCCAACCGGAGATCGGCGGTATGAAGGAGCCTGTCCTTGTCAGCGGCACCGACGGAGTGGGCACGAAGCTCAAGGTTGCCATGCTGCTGGACAAGCACGATACGATCGGTATTGACGCGGTGGCAATGTGCGTCAACGATGTGGTGTGCTGCGGCGCCCAGCCCCTGTTCTTCCTTGATTACATCGCATGCGGAAAGAACGTGCCGGAAAAGATTGCGCAGATTGTGGCCGGTGTGGCGGAGGGCTGCGTACAGTCCGGCTGCGCCCTGATCGGCGGCGAGACGGCGGAGCACCCCGGCATGATGCCGGACGACGACTACGATGTGGCCGGCTTTACCGTGGGCATTGTGGACAAGGAGAAGATTCTGGACGGAAGCACCATGCAGGCAGGCGACGCCCTGATCGGCCTGGCTTCCACAGGCGTTCACTCGAACGGCTTCAGCCTGGTTCGCAAGGTGTTCAATCTGAGCGAAAAGAACATCAATCTGTATGTGGGTGAGCTGGGCGCCACGCTGGGCGAAACGCTGCTGACTCCGACAAAGATTTATGTGAAGCCGGTTCTCTCCGTGCTGAAAAACCATACCGTGCGCGCGATCTCCCATGTGACCGGCGGCGGCTTCTATGAGAATATTCCGCGCATGATGAAGGATGGACTCACTGCGAAAATTGAGCTGGCCTCTTTCCCGAAGCTGCCGATCTTCTCGCTGCTCCAGCAGCAGGGCAAGATCCCGGAGCGCGACATGTACAACACCTTCAACATGGGCATCGGCATGTGCATGGTGGTGCCGAAGGAGGAGACCGACGCGGTTCTGGCGGATCTCAAGGCCTCCGGTTCCGACGCATACCTCATCGGTGAGGTGGTCGAAGGCGAGGAGGGCGTGATCCTGTGCTGAACATCGCGGTGCTTGTCTCCGGCGGCGGAACCAATTTGCAGGCGCTGATCGACGCACAGCAGAGGGGCGAAATTCCGCAGGGGCGGATTGCCCTTGTTCTGGCCAGCAAGCCCGGCGTGTATGCTCTGGAACGGGCAAAGCAGGCGGGAATCCCTTCGGATGTGCTGGTGCGGCGCGAGTTCCCGACACAGGAAGCGTATGACGAGGCGCTGATCGGAAAGCTGGAAGCGGCGGGAACCGATCTGGTGATCCTCGCGGGATTTCTTACGATTATCAGCGAGACGGTGGTTAACCGTTTTGAGAACAGAATCATCAACGTGCACCCATCGCTCATTCCCTCCTTCTGTGGGGAGGGCTACTACGGCCTTCGCGTTCATGAGGAAGCGCTGTGCCGCGGCGTGAAGGTGACGGGTGCAACCGTCCATTTCGTTAACAACGTGTGTGACGGCGGCCCGATCATTCTCCAGCGTGCCGTGGAGGTGCAGGAAGGGGATACCCCCGAGACGCTGCAGCGGCGTGTGATGGAGGAAGCCGAGTGGAAGCTGCTGCCGAAGGCGGCCGCTCTGTTCTGCGAGGGCAGGCTTTCGGTGGAAAACGGCGTAGTGCATTGCAGGGAGGAGTAAAAAGCGTATGAAGAGAAAGGATATGAAGGCGGAGATCGCCTCAACAAGCTATCCGGGCCGCGGCATCCTGATCGGCCGCAGCGAGGATGGGAAAAAAGCTGTCATCGCGTATTTCATCATGGGGCGCAGTGAAAACAGCCGCAACCGCGTCTTTGAGCCGGTGGGCGACGATCTGAAAACCCGTGCGTTTGACGAGAGCAAGATGCAGGATCCGTCCCTCGTCATTTACAATGCTGTGCGCGTGCTCGATGATACCACGATCGTGACAAACGGCGACCAGACCGACACGATCTACGATTTTCTCGCGGCGGGCAAGACGTGGGAGGAAGCCCTGCGCACCCGTACCTTCGAGCCGGACGGCCCGAATTTTACCCCCCGCATTTCCGGCGTGGTCTGCAACAAGACGGGCGCGTACCGTCTTTCGATCCTCAAGAGTGATGACAATGACGAGTCCTCGGCACAGCGCTTTTTCTTTGAATATCCGCAGCCGAAGGCGGGCGAGGGCCATTTCATTCATACCTACATGGGAGACGGCAACCCGCTGCCTTCCTACGAGGGAGAGCCGACCCCGGTGACCGTGTGCGGCGATTTGGCGCAGTTCACGGAGGATATCTGGCAGTCGCTGGATTCGGACAACAAGATTTCCCTTTTCACCCGCTTCATCGATCTCGAAACCGGCAAGTGGGAGACGGAAATCCGCAACAAGAACCAGTAAGAAAATTCGATTGGATGGAGGAATCAGGATGTCTCAGGAATTGATGCTCAAATACGGATGCAACCCGAATCAGAAGCCGTCCCGGATTTTCATGCAGGACGGCAGGGATCTGCCGATTGAGGTGCTCAACGGCCGCCCCGGCTATATCAACTTTCTCGACGCTTTCAACAGCTGGCAGCTCGTGCGTGAGCTCAAGGAAGCCACCGGCCTGCCGGCCGCCGCGTCCTTTAAGCACGTCAGCCCGGCGGGTGCGGCTGTGGCCGTGCCGATGAGCGACACGCTCAAGAAGATTTATTTCGTCGACGATCTGGAGCTTTCCCCGATCGCGACGGCTTACGCCCGTGCCCGCGGCGCGGACCGTATGTCCTCCTACGGCGACTGGGTTGCTCTCTCCGACGTGTGTGACAAGGAGACGGCTACCCTTCTCGCGCGCGAGGTTTCGGACGGCATCATTGCCCCCGGCTATACGGACGAAGCCCTGGAGATTCTCAAGACGAAGCGCAAGGGTACCTACAACGTGGTGAAGATCGATCCCGATTACCGTCCGGCTCCGGTGGAGCACAAGGATGTGTTCGGCGTGACCTTTGAGCAGGGCCGCAACGAGCTGAAAATCGACGCGGAGCTGCTGAAAAACATCGTTACGGAGAAGAAGGATCTGCCGGAGGACGCCAAGCGCGACCTGATCATCTCGCTGATCGCTCTCAAATACACGCAGTCGAACTCCGTCTGCTACGCGAAGGACGGACAGGCCATCGGCATCGGCGCGGGCCAGCAGAGCCGTATCCACTGCACGCGTCTTGCTGGCAACAAGGCCGATATCTGGTATCTGCGCCAGCATCCGAAGGTGCTCGGCCTGAAATTCAAGGAGGGTATCCGCCGTCCCGACCGCGACAACACGATTGACGTCTACATCTCCGACGAGTATATGGACGTGCTGGCCGATGGCGTGTGGGAGCAGTTCTTTGCGGAGAAGCCGGAGGTGCTGACCCGTGAGGAGAAGCGCGCATGGCTGGACACGATGACCGGTGTTTCCCTCGGCTCCGACGCGTTCTTCCCGTTCGGGGACAATATCGAGCGCGCCCGCAAGAGCGGCGTGCAGTATGTGGCGGAGCCGGGCGGCTCCATCCGCGATGACCACGTTATTGACACCTGTAACAAATACGGCATGGTTATGGCCTTCATTGGCCTGCGCCTGTTCCATCACTAAGCGTAAATATGCCGGGGTTTCCCGTCCGGAGCGCGCCCGCATGGCTCACTCTGCGGCGGGAAGCCCTTTTCTGTGAAGAAGGAGGAAACCGTTTCATGGATATTCTTGTGATTGGCAGCGGCGGACGCGAGCATGCCATCGTCCGCAAGCTGAAGGAAAGCCCCCGCACGGGAAAGCTGTACTGCGCTCCCGGCAACGGCGGCATCGCGAAGGACGCGGAGTGCGTCCCGATCGGTGCGATGGATATTCCCGCTGTTGTGGCCTTTGCGAAGGAAAAGAACATTGATCTGGTCTTTGTCGCGCCCGACGATCCGCTTGCGGCCGGAATGGTCGACGCGCTGGAGAAGGAGGGGATCCCGGCCTTCGGTCCGTGCGCCAATGCCGCCGTTATTGAGGCGAGCAAGGTCTTTTCCAAGGATCTGATGAAGCGCTATCATATCCCTACGGCTCAGTATGAGGTATTTTCCGAGCCTGCCGAAGCGATTGCGTGGATCGAGAACAACAACCGCTTCCCGATCGTCGTCAAGGCGGACGGACTGGCGCTCGGCAAGGGTGTGCTGATCTGCCCGGACTTTGAGGCGGCGAAAGCGGCTGTGAAGGAGATCATGGAGGACAAGGTGTTCGGCGCGTCCGGCAGCCGTGTCGTGGTGGAGGAATTCCTCACCGGCCCGGAGGTCTCCGTTCTTGCCTTCACGGACGGCCACTGTGTCAAGCCGATGGTGTCCAGCAAGGATCACAAGCGTGCGCTCGACAACGACGAGGGCCTGAACACCGGCGGCATGGGCACAATCAGCCCGAATCCGTACTACACCGACGCGATTGCGAAGGAGTGCATGGAGACCATCTTCCTGCCGACGATCGAGGCCATGAACAAGGAAGGCCGTCCCTTCAAGGGCTGCCTGTATTTCGGCCTGATGATCACCCCGGACGGCCCGAAGGTGATCGAGTATAACGCCCGTTTCGGCGATCCGGAGACGCAGGTGGTGCTGCCGCGTCTCAAAACAGATTTTGTTGACATTGTGATGGCGGTTGTGGAGGAGCGTCTGTCCGATCTGACGATCGAGTGGAGCGACGAAGCATGCGCCTGCGTGGTGATGGCTTCCGGCGGATACCCCGGCCATTATGAGAAGGGAATCGCGATCGAGGGCCTGGATGAAAACGGTCAGGTGGACGGCGCTGTCGTTTACCATGCCGGAACGGCGCTTCGCGACGGGAAGTTCGTCACAAACGGCGGCCGCGTTCTCGGTGTCACCGCACTGGGCGGCACGCTTCCGCAGGCGCTGGAAAAAGCATATGCCGCGGTGGGTAAAATCCACTGGGACGGCGTACACTACCGGCATGACATCGGTGTGATAAAATAAAGATACCGCACTGTTGCCTTTTAGTGCGATAAAGTGTATAATAAAAGCCATACTGCGTTTCCTGGTGCAGAAAAAGAAAAGAAAAAGCCGGGCTTTGGGTGCGGATTGCGTCCAGGCTCAGCCTGGTGGGAAGGGGAATGAAAAAGATGTATCAGAATATGATGGATACCATCGGCTTTGTCCGCGAAGTGGATCCGGAGCTCGGGGCTGCTATGGCCGACGAGCTGGGCCGTCAGCGCCGCAATTTGGAGCTGATTGCTTCCGAAAACCTGGTTTCGCCCGCTGTGATGGCGGCTATGGGCAGCATCCTGACGAACAAGTATGCAGAGGGCTATCCGGGCAAGCGCTACTATGGCGGCTGCGAATATGTTGATGTGGTGGAGAACATTGCCCGCGAGCGTGCCTGCCGTCTGTTCGGCGCGGAGCATGCCAATGTGCAGCCCCACTCCGGCGCGCAGGCCAATATGGCGGTCTATTTTGCTCTGCTTGAGCCCGGCGACACCGTAATGGGCATGAGCCTTTCCGAGGGCGGCCATCTGACGCATGGTTCCCCCGTCAACATGTCCGGTAAATATTTCAATTTTGTCCCCTACGGCGTCAACGCTGAGGGCTATATTGACTATGAGAAGCTGCACGAGCAGGCCAAGGAAGTCAAGCCGAAGCTGATTGTCGCGGGCGCGAGCGCTTATCCGCGCGCGATCGACTTCAAGAAGTTCCGCGAGATCTGCGACGACTGCGGCGCTTACCTCATGGTGGATATGGCGCACATCGCGGGCCTGGTCGCTTCCGGTGATCATCAGAACCCGGTGGAGTGGGCGGACGTTGTGACCACCACGACGCACAAGACGCTGCGCGGTCCCCGCGGCGGCCTGATCCTCTGTAAGGAGCAGTATGCCAAGGCGATCGACAAGGCGATTTTCCCCGGTACGCAGGGCGGCCCGCTCATGCACATCATCGCGGGCAAGGCGGTTTGCTTCGGCGAGGCGCTTAAGCCGGAATTTAAGGAGTACGGCCATCGTGTCGCGGCGAATGCGCAGGCGCTGGCAAAGGGCCTGCTCAACCGTAACGTGAAGCTGGTTTCCGGCGGCACGGACAACCATCTGATGCTCGTTGACCTGACGGGCCTGGAGCTGACCGGCAAGGAGCTCGAGCACCGTCTGGACGCTGTCTATATCACGGCGAACAAGAACACTGTCCCGAACGAGCAGAGAAGCCCGTTTGTGACGAGCGGCCTGCGTCTCGGCACCCCCGCTGTCACCACGCGCGGACTGGACGAGGGAGACATGGATCAGGTGGCGGAGTGCATCGCACTGGCCATCCATGATTTTGAGAACAGCGAGGACAAGATTCGCTCGATGGTGGAAGCGATCTGCAAGAAGCATCCGCTTTACGAATAAACAGCGATCGTTCCGCTTGTTGGGCCGGGGAAGGCAAGCCGCTCTCCCCGGCCCTTTTCCGCGCTCAGGCGGCGCAGGGAAATCCGTCGGGTTTCCCGCAAATATAAGAAAAAGGGGAAAAGAATATGGCTTCTCCGCTTGCGGATCGGATTCGTCCGCAGACGCTCGATGAGATTGTCGGCCAGCGCCATCTGCTCGCACCCGGCAAGGCGCTGCGCCGGATCATCGAGTCCGGTACCATCCCGAATCTGGTTTTTTACGGCCCGCCGGGCGTGGGAAAGACAACGCTCGCGTCGATTATCGCGAAGCAGACGAAGAAAAAGCTGGTCAAGCTCAATGGCACCACAGCCTCCACCGCCGACATCCGCGAGGTAGTGGCGGGATTGGATGGTCTTGACGCTATTCACGGTGTTCTGCTGTATCTCGATGAGATCCAATATTTCAACAAAAAGCAGCAGCAGACGCTGCTGGAATTTCTGGAGGACGGCAGTATCACACTGATTGCGTCCACAACGGAAAATCCATATTTCTATGTATACAACGCCATTCTGAGCCGTTCCACTGTTTTTGAGTTCCGATCTGTGGAGCCGGAGGAGGTGCTGCGGGCTGTACAGCGTGCTTTCTCCGTTTTGGAGGAGGAGGGCGAAACGCCGCTGGTGATCGAGGACGGCGTGCCGGAGCAGATCGCGTCGGCCTGCGGCGGAGACGTGCGCAAGGCGATGAATGCCGTCGAACTGAGTGTGCTTTCCGCCGAGGTGACGGCGGAGGGCACACGCCGCGTCCTGCTCGAAAATGCCCGGGAGCTGACGCAGAAAAGCGCTGTGCGGTATGATAAGGAGGGCGACGAGCACTACGATCTCATTTCCGCCTTTCAGAAGTCGATGCGCGGCTCCGATCCGGACGCGGCTGTCTACTATCTCGCGCGCCTTCTCGCGGCGGGCGATCTGCCCTCCGTCTGCCGCCGTCTGATGGTCTGTGCCTGCGAGGATGTGGGGCTTGCGTATCCGCAGATCATCCCGATTGTCAAGGCCGCTGTCGACGCGGCGCTGCAAATCGGCCTGCCGGAAGCGCGCCTTCCCCTGGCCGACGCGGTGATCCTCGTGGCTATCAGCCCGAAATCGAATTCCGCGCACGATGCGATTGCCCGGGCGTCGGCGGATGTGGAAGCGGGAAAACTCGGACGGATTCCCCGCCAGCTGCAAAACAAACACTATGACGGAGAGGATAACCCGAACAAGGGCCAGTTCTACCGCTATCCGCACGATTACCCGAATCACTGGGTGGAGCAGCAGTATCTGCCGGATATCGTCGCGGGTACACGCTATTACGAGTGGGGAGACAACAAAACGGAGCAGGGCTTCTGCGGTTATTGGAAGAAAATGAAAGGGTAAACGATTTTTTTCTTGTAACTTTTCCCGGGAAATGGTATCATGATAAAAGATAAGCGAAAAGCTATGGGTGGAGGTGGACATCAATGAAGGACGAAGTATTATTCAAGCTTTCCTACGGAATGTACGCGATTGGAGTAAAGGACGACAACAAGCCCTCCGCATGTATTGTGAACACGGTTTTTCAGGTGACGAACACGCCGAATACGGTGGCCGTCAGCATGAACCATAACAATTACAGCCATGAGTGCATCATGAAAAATGGGCTGTTTACCATTTCGGTGCTGTCCGAGGATACGCCCGGCACGGTGATCGGTGCTCTGGGCTTCAATTCCGGGCGCGACACCGACAAGCTGGCCAACATCCGCCACAAGGTGCTGGCCGAGGGTGTGCCGGTGATCAAGGAAAATACCTGCTGCTGGTTCCTGTGCAAGGTGATTACCAGCGTCGATACGCCGACGCACACGGTATTCATTGGAGAAGTCATCGCGGGAAGTGACAAGGCCAAGGGAACTCCCATGACGTATGACTATTACCACAGTGTGATCAAGGGCTCCGCGCCGCGCAACGCACCTACCTACCGCGCCGCCCCTCCGGTTGAGGATGGGAACGACGGGGAAGAGTGGGTCTGCACCGTCTGCGGTTATTTGTACAACGATCCCGATGTTTCGTTTGAAGAGCTTCCGGCGGATTGGGTGTGTCCCATCTGCGGGATGCCGAAATCGGCGTTCAAACGGAAATAAAACAAAACAGGAAAGCTCACTTCGGTGCGGATTTCCGCACCGGATGGGCTTTTTTTTTGGAAAAAAGGCGCCCTGTGGGGCCGCCTGAAAGGAAAAGAGGAGAGTATATTGAAAAAAATCATCCAGGTCAACGAACGGCCTCCCCTTGGACAAGCGATTCCGCTGAGCATCCAGCATATGTTTGCCATGTTCGGCGCTTCCGTCCTTGTCCCGACGCTGTTCCACATCGATCCTGCCGTCGTGCTGCTGATGAACGGCCTCGGTACGCTGTTTTTTATCTTCATCACAAAGGCCAAGGCGCCCGCCTATCTCGGCTCCAGCTTTGCCTTTATCGCCCCCGCACTTTTGGTTATGGCACAGCATGGATCCCCGTATGCAGACCCGCTGTTTTCCAACCCGACGCCTGAGCAGCAGGCGCAGCACATGGAGGCATTCGCGTATGCACAGGGCGGTTTTGTGGTGGTTGGTATTCTCGGCTGTGTGCTGGCGCTGATCATTTATAAGTTCGGTTCGCGCTGGATTGACATTATTCTGCCGCCCGCGGCCATGGGGCCGATTGTGGCGCTCATTGGCCTGGAGCTGGCCGGAACGGCCGCGGATACGGCGGGCCTTCTGCCGGGCTCCGGGGAGAGCGTGGATATGCGCGGTCTTGCGGTGTTCCTTGTGACCCTGGGAGTGGCTGTCCTTGGCTCGATCCTCTTCCGCCGCTTTTTCAGCGTGATTCCCGTGCTGATCGCGATTGTCGCGGGTTATGTACTCGCCGCTGTGCTTGGGATCGTTGATTTTACGCAGGTGAACCAGGCGGGGGTGCTGTCTCTGCCGCATTTCCAGCTGGCGAAATTTGACGTCAACTCCATCCTGACGATGGTACCCGTTATTCTGATTATTGCCTCCGAACACATTGGCCACCAAATTGTCACCGGCAAAATCATCGGCCGCGATCTGCTCAAGGATCCCGGTTTGCACCGTTCCCTGCTGGGAGACAACATTTCCACGGCTGTGTCCGGCCTGATCGGCTCTGTTCCGACGACAACCTACGGGGAAAACATCGGCGTGATGGCGATGACGAAGGTGTACAGCGTATGGGTGATTGGCGGAGCCGCCGTGCTTTCCGTGGTGTGCGCTTTTATCGGCAAATTCTCCGCGTTGATTTCCTCCATTCCCGGCCCGGTCATCGGCGGGATTTCCTTCCTGCTGTACGGCATGATCGGCGTGTCCGGGCTGCGGATTCTCGTCGACTCCAAAGTGAATTTTGACCGCGCCCGCAATCAGGCGCTGACAGCAGTTGTCTTTGTAACAGGCCTTTCCGGTATCACGGTCAACCTCGGGGATATCCAGCTCAAGGGCATGGTGCTGGCCTGCATCGTGGGCATGCTTATGGGCATCCTGTTCTACATTTTTGATAAGCTGCGTATTTCCAATGATCTCGAGGATTCCGCTGCCTGAGCGGAGCCGGAGCAGATGGCAGAAAATCAAAAGAGATTTTTACAAATTTGAAAAAATATGAAAGAAATAATTCTTTTTTCGTAAGTGCAGGGGAACCGTCTTGAAAATACCCTGGCGGCATAGTATAATAAGATCCAAATCAAAAATACTCCGTATCCCAAAGAAAATGATTAGGAGGCCAACCATGAACAGCAGCGAGAAAAAGAGCTTGCAGATTACCGCCTGCAAGATCAGAATGGATGCCGTCACCGGCGTCTTTCACGCAAAATCGGGCCATCCCGGCGGCTCCCTCTCCGCGGCGGACCTGCTTGCGTATCTGTATTTCAAAGAGATGAAGGTCAATCCCGAGAATCCGTCGGATCCGGATCGTGACCGTTTTGTTCTTTCCAAGGGCCATTGCTGCCCCGGTTTGTACGGCGCGCTTGCCGAGAGAGGCTTTTTCTCGCCTGAGGAGATGAAAACTCTGCGCCATATTGGCTCCATGCTTCAGGGCCATCCGAATATGAACGATACGCCCGGCGTTGATATGAGCACCGGTTCTCTCGGTCAGGGCATTTCCGCCGCCTGCGGCATGGCGATGGCTGCCAAGATGGACGGCAAGGCATACCGTGTATATTCCATTCTGGGAGACGGCGAGATTGAAGAAGGCCAGGTGTGGGAGGCTGCCATGTTTGCCGCTCACAACAAGCTGGACAACCTCTGCCTGGTGGTGGACAGCAACGGACTTCAGATTGACGGCCCTGTCGAGGAGGTTGCGGGTCCCGCTCCGATCGACGAGAAATTCCATGCTTTCGGTTTTGATGTGCAGGTGATCGATGGTCATGATTTTGACGCGATTGACGCCGCTTTTGCACATGCCCGCACTGTGAAGGGCAAGCCCAGCGTTATCATTGCCAAGACGGTGAAGGGCAAGGACGTCTCCTTCATGGAGAATCAAGTCGGCTGGCACGGTACCGCTCCGAATGCGGAACAGTATGAAACGGCAATGAATGACCTGAACAAGGTGCTCGCCGGATTGGAGGCAGAATAATGGCTGAGATGGTTAAAATCGCAACCCGTGAAAGCTTTGGCAATGCCATTGCCGAGTTTGCGGATCAGTATCCGGATGTAGTGGTGCTGGACGCGGATCTGGCGGCAGCTACCAAAACGGGCATTTTCAAGAAAGCCCATCCCGACCGCTTTATCGACTGCGGCATTGCAGAGTGCAACATGGTAGGCGTTGCGGCGGGTCTGGCGGCATGCGGCAAGATTCCTTTCGCCGCATCCTTCGCCATGTTCTCCGCGGGCCGTGCGTTTGAGCAGGTTCGCAACTCCGTGGGTTATCCGCACCTGAACGTGAAGATCGTCGGCTCCCATGCCGGTATCTCCGTGGGTGAGGACGGCGCGACACACCAGTGCTGTGAGGACATCGGCCTGATGCGCACCATTCCGGGCATGGTGATTCTCAATCCTGCCGACCACTATGAGATGCGCGCCGCTGTGAAGGCTGCGATCGAGTATAATGGCCCTGTGTATCTGCGTCTGGGCCGTCTGGCTGTTGAGAGCGTCAACAACAACGACGATTATACGTTTGAAATCGGCAAGGGAATTACCCTGCGCGACGGCTCGGATATCACCGTGATTGCCACCGGCCTCTTGGTGGGAGAAGCCGTCAAGGCAGCCGACGCGCTGAAGAACGAGGGGATCAGCGTTCGCGTGATTGATATGCACACGATCAAGCCCATTGACCGCGAGATTATTCTCAAAGCCGCGAAGGAGACGGGCAAGATCGTCACCGCTGAGGAGCACAATGTGATCGGCGGTCTGGGCGATGCTGTCGCCAGCGTCCTTTCCGAGGAATGCCCCACGCCTTTGGTGAAGATTGGCGTTAACGATGAGTTTGGCTATTCCGGCCCGGCGGTCGACCTGCTCAAGCAGTTCGGTCTTTGTGCTTCCCACATCGAAGAAGTGGTGAAAAAGACTCTCGGAAAATAACAGAATTTGTTTTATCTTTGTCCCCGGCGCAGGAGAGAATCCTGCGCCGGGGACTTTTTATTGACAAAGGAATTTCTGACCGATATAATGAAAGAAGAATCATGCAAAAACATCAAATATTTGGAGGATTTTGTCATTATGGATCCGAACGAGAACAGAAATTACCCACCGGAGGAGAATGCCTCCGTTCCGCCCTCTGCGCCGGATCAAGGCAGCACACAGCTTCCTGCCGGATCCCAGCCCCCCCAGTACCAACCGCCTCAGTACGGCGGCTCCTCCTCGTATCAGCAGCAAACATATGGGCAGTCCTACCAGTCGCCCCAGTACCAGTCTCAGTCGTACCAAGCGCCGGATTATCAGTCCCAGTCCTACCAGCAGTCGCAGCAGTCCTACCAGTCTCAGTCCTATCAGGCGCCGCAGTATTCCGCTCAGCCGTATCAGGCTATGCCCTATGACATGCAGGACCAGCCAAAGCGCAGCAGTGGTCTTGCGATTGCCTCTATGGTCTGCGGAATTCTTTCCGTGGTGATTTGCTGCGGTATGTGGGTTTCCTGGATCCTCTCCATAGTAGCGATTGTTTTGGGCGCTGTGTCGCTCAGCAAGCGTCAGGGAGGCCGCGGCATGGCGATCGCTGGAATTATCACGGCGGTGTTCGGTCTGCTGCTGTCCATTGGGTTCTTCATCTTCGCGTATGCGGTGGGGGAGGCAGGGAATTCCTTTGATTCCAGCTACTCCTACTACTACAATTACTACGACGATATTTTCTGATGAGAAAGCCTCTTTCCGCAGAAGATCTGTTATACCGGCTGGGGCTCTGGCTTCTGCCGGTATTCTTTTTGTGTGGTATTCTGGTGGCCTGTATGGGGGATGCTGTGTTGGGATGGTTTTCTCCCTGCCCGATCCACGCAATCACAGGGCTGTATTGTCCCGGCTGCGGCGCAACCCGCTCTGTGATGGAACTTGCACGGCTCCATGTGGTGAAAAGCTTTTGCTATCATCCTTTTATTCCATACACTGCACTGGTGTATACCGTTTTTCTCCTTTGGGAAACGTGGCGGCGCCGTTTTCGTCCGCATCTGCCGCGATTTCCCATTTTTCCGTGTGTGGTGGCTGGGATCGTGCTGCTGTTCCTTCAATGTATCTGGAAAAACACGGCGCTGTTTCTCGGTTGGAATCCCTTTTTTCTGTTTTGATATTTCATGAAAAGGAAGGTCTGCGATATGAGCTTTGGTGAAAAAATTCTGCGTTATCAGGATGATATTCTCCGCGATCTGGCGGAGCTGATCCGCATTCCCTCTGTCCGTTCCGCTCCGGAGCCAGGGATGCCGTTTGGCCGGGAGTCTGCCCGTGCTTTGGAGACGGTGCTTTCCATGGCGGAGCGTCTTGGCCTGACGGTGAAAAATGTGGATAACTATGCCGGTCATGCGGAGTATGGCGAGGGAGAAGAGACGGCAGCTGTCCTTGCCCATGTCGACGTGGTGCCTGCCGGGGATGGCTGGGAAGGCGATCCCTATACCATGGTAATCCGCGACGGCTGCTGTTATGGCCGCGGCACAGCGGACGATAAGGGAGAAGCCATCGTCGCGCTTTACTGCCTCAAGGCGCTCAAGGATGAAGGGGTTCCCGCGAAGCGCCGCCTGCGTGTTGTGTTTGGTGCGGCGGAGGAGACGGGCAGTGAGGATCTGGCCTACTATTATCAAAAGGAGCCGCTGCCCGTCATGGGCTTTACCCCGGACGCCGAATATGGTATCTGCAACCGGGAAAAGGGGCGTGTCAGCGCGGTGATCCAAGGAAAGCACGATTCCGCCGTGATCCGTTCCTTCTCTGCCGGAACAGTGGCCAACGCGGTTCCCGCGAGGGCCGAGGCAGAGATTCTTTGTACACCTAAGCAGGCGCAGGCTCTGAAAAATACCGCGGAACGGGAAGGCGAACGTTTTTCTGTGGAGCTGACAGCAGACGGTGCGCGCGTAAGCGCATCGGGCGTGGCGGCACATGCCATGCAGCCGCAGGAAGGGGTCAACGCGGCCGCTCATCTGATTCATCTCCTGGCCGGTGTGTTTTCCGAACAGGAGCTGGGTGGTTTCTTCTCCTTTGTGGATCGCTGCATCGGTCTGGAATACAACGGCGCTTCTCTCGGTGTAAAGCAGGAGGATGCGGAATCCGGTCCGCTCACGCTGAATCTGGGCCTTGTCTCTGCCGGTGAAGCAGGAGATTCGATTACTCTGGATATCCGTTTCCCTGTGACTAAAGACGGCGAGGCGATTCACGTTCAAATTGCGGAAAAGGTGCGGGAAGCGGGATTGACTCTGGAACGCTGCGATGTGACGGAGCCGCTCTTCCTTCCGGCAGACAGCCCCTTTATCCATCTGCTCAGCGATGCCTATCAGGCAGTGATGGGAGTTCCCGCTGAGCTCTACGCAACAGGAGGCGGGACGTATGCCCGGGCGCTGAAATCGCGGGGTGTGGCCTTTGGTCCTTTCTTTGCGGATGAACCGGATCGGTGCCTGCACAATGTGGGAGAGCATTTTGAAATTTCCCGCTTTATGCAGCATGCGCAGATTTGTCTGGAAGCCATGTATCGGATGCTCACGGTGTGAAGAAAAATTCTCATAAAGAGAAAAAACCGGCTTGAAGCAGTGCTTTACTCTGCTTCAAGCCGGTTTTTTTCTGTCCGGTTTGCGGTGGAAGGATCCACCGTCCTTTTTGCAGGATCCGGCGGAATTTCACTCACAGGTTATCCGCGAGGGTTCCGAGTTTTTTCATACACTTTTGGCAGACGTTGTATCCCTTGTATGTCATAATGTCGTCCATGCTGTCGCAGAAGATGCAGGACGGCTGATATTTCTTCAGGATAATACAGTTTCCGTCGACAAAAATCTCGAGAGGATCCTTGTCGTTGATGTGAAGTGTTTTGCGCAGTTCCGTCGGAATGACGATGCGGCCAAGATTGTCAATGGGACGGACGATTCCTGTGGATTTCATGTCTGGCACATTCCTTTCTCCGTAATTTTGTCGAATTGTAGAGCTTCCTATCATTATAATAGTAGTAAATGGAAATCATGTCAAGCTGTGGAATGTAAATTTTTTTTGACATTTTCATAATATTCGTCATTATATCATACAATTCTGCGGAAGGGAAGGAGGAAACGAAAAAAATGTTGAACCTTGTTTGGGCAGCGTTGATTTTGGTGAGCATTGTTTGTGCTTTTGTAACGGGAAGAACACAGGAACTGACACAGTCTGTCTTTCGGGGAGCACAGCGGGCGGTGGAGCTGGTGTTTGCCATGGCGGGAGCGATGGCAGTTTGGACCGGGGTGCTCAAGGCTGCGGAGGCGGGAGGACTGACAGGCGCGGCGGCCCGCATGCTTCATCCGGTGATTCGCCGTTTGTTCCCTGATTGCCGTGAAGGCGGGGAAGCGGAGCAGGCCATTTGCATGAACCTGACAGCAAATCTCTTTGGGATGGGAAACGCGGCCACGCCGATGGGGATTGCCGCCATGCGTGCGATGGAGCGGGAAAATCCTGTGGGGGGCATCAATCGTTCCATGGTGCGGTTTGTGGTGGTGAATACAGCTTCGCTCCAGCTTTTTCCCACAACGCTTGGGGCCTTGCGTGCCGCGGAGGGAGCGGCCAATCCGTTTGATATCCTTCCTGCCGTTTGGTTGGTTTCCGCTGTTTCGCTTGCGGTGGCGCTGCTTGCCTGTTTTGCTTTGGAGGGTCGTCATGCCTGATTTCGTTTCCCTGCTGATTCCTCTTTTTCTGGCTCTGGTAGTGGTGGCATGCCTGGTTCGCCGTGTGGCTGTGTTCGATGTGTTTACCGAGGGGGCGAAGGAGGGGCTGCAATCGTGTGTCTCCCTTCTGCCGCTGCTTGCGGGGCTTGTGATGGCTGTCACCATGCTGGAAGCTTCCGGTGCGCTGGAGCTGGCCGCCGATCTTCTGGCTCCGTTTGCGCGGGCGTTTGGTATGGCGAAAGAGGTCATTCCGCTGGCTCTGATGAAGCCTGTGTCCGGAAGTGCTTCCACAGCGCTGCTGTCGCAGATTTTGAACGATTGCGGGCCGGACAGTCTGGCAGGGCGGACAGCCAGCGTATTGGCCGGATCGACGGAAACGGCGCTGTACTGCATCGCCGTTTATTTCGGCGCGGTGAAAAAGCGGGAAAAAACATGTGCGCTTCCGGCGGCGTTGGCAGGACATCTGGCTGCCTGCCTGTGCGCAGGCTGGGCGGTACGGTGGTTTTTGGGCGCAGGAGCATAATTGTGAGGAAAAGGTCTTGACAAAGTCCCAAAACAGTGTATTATTGTATTATGAACTTAATACAATAATACACAAGAGGAGCGAGGTGATTCCATGGCATGGAACCTGCAGTCCGATCGCCCGATCTATGCGCAGCTGGTGGATCAGATTCAGCGCATGATTGTAACAGGCATTTTCCCGGCCGGCTCCAGGCTTCCCTCTGTAAGGGAGCTGGCAGCTGAAGCGGCGGTAAATCCGAACACCATGCAAAGGGCTCTTGTCAAGCTGGAGGAGGACGGGCTGCTGTATACGCAGCGGACAAGCGGAAGGTACGTGACGGAGGAGACGGAACGGATTATGGAAGTCAAAAGAGCGCTGGCGGAGGAGTTGATCCAGCAGTTCGTTGAGAATATGAATCGTTTGGGGTATACACGGGAACAGTCTGTGGAGCTTTTAAAAAAAGAGGAGGAGAAGAATGCAAAATCTAATTGAGTGTCATGACCTCGTCAAGTCCTTTCCGTCCTGCCGGGCACTTGGCGGGATCAACCTGCAAATCCCCAGCGGGCGGATTGTGGGGCTTTTGGGGCCGAATGGCAGCGGCAAGAGTACGTTTATCAAACTGTGCAACGGCCTGCTTTCGCCGGACAGCGGCCAACTGCTTATTTGCGGCAATACGCCCGGTGTAGAGACAAAAAAGGTTGTCTCTTACCTGCCGGAGCGTACTTATCTGAATGACTGGATGAATGTCAATCAGATGATCCGCTTTTTCGCGGATTTCTATGAGGATTTTGAGAGCGCCCGTGCATATGACATGCTCTCCCGTCTCAACATCAATCCGGCCCAGCGGATGAAAACCATGAGCAAGGGAACCAAGGAAAAGGTGCAGCTTATTTTGGTGATGAGCCGCCGCGCCAAGCTGTATCTGCTCGATGAGCCGATCGGCGGCGTGGATCCCGCGGCCCGCGATTTTATTCTCAATACCATCATCAGCAACTACAATCCCGAGGGAAGTGTCGTGATTTCCACACACCTGATCTCGGATGTGGAAAAGATTCTGGATGACGTTGTTTTTATCAACGGCGGAAATATTGTCCTGTGTGATTCGGTGGATAACATCCGGGCACAGCAGGATAAAAGTGTGGACATGCTGTTCCGGGAGGTGTTCCGATGCTGAGAAAATTGATGAAATACGAGTTTCAGGCCACAGCCCGCTATTTTCTGCCGATGTATCTGCTGCTGCTGGTTCTGGCGCTTGTGACACGTCTGACCTTTTCTTTGGCCTTTATGCAAACGGATAATACCTTTGTGAAGAGCTTTCTGGTGGATATGCCTTCGGTAGTGATGGGCTTTGCCTATGGAGCGGGACTTTTGGCCGTCTATGTGATTACCCTTCTGATCATCGTCCAGCGCTTTTACAAAAACTTGCTGGGGGACGAGGGATATTTGATGTTTACCCTGCCCGTCACGCCCGTGCAGCATCTTTGGAGCAAGATTCTGACAGCTTTTGTGTGGTGCATGGGTGGTATCCTGATTACGATCCTGTCCTTCGTAGTTCTTTTTGCCGACAATACGTTTTTTGTCGATCTGATGGATTTTCTTGCTGCTTTGGGAGAAGCCATGTGGAAGGAACCGCCTCATTCGTGGATCCTGCTGATTTTGCTCCTGGTTTTCCTGGTGACTTCTCTGCTGCATGCCATTCTCCAAATCTATGGGGCGATCGTGTTGGGATGCCAGGCGAAAAAATACCGGATCCTGGCCGGAATAGGCGTGTATCTGATTTTTTCCATGGTGGAGCAATTCATCATTTCGATGGCCTTCACCGCCCTGTTTTTGATTCCTGATTTTCCGATGGGGCTTATTTACCTTTTGGGCTATCCAAATGAGACGGCAGAAGGGGTGCTGTTTGTCGTGGAGCTGATGGTGGGAGGAATGATTCTGTATGATCTCCTGCTTGGAGGCGGCTATTATATCCTGAGCCGTCAGATGCTGAAAAAGCGCCTGAATCTGGAATAAGCGGGAAGCGCAAGAAAAGGACCGGATGCCTGCAAAGGCATCCGGTCCTTTCAGCTGGTCAGAGAAGCGTTTCACTTTGAGGTTCTCAGCTCTCC
>HHCFC01400__coassemble_1415_pt1 | contig 25811 bp, 15 predicted proteins | sample HHCFC01400__metabat2_high_PE_024 | metagenome-assembled genome bin HHCFC01400
CGATGTGTTTCCTTTTATTCAGACAGAAAACTTTGTGCATAAGCCAGTCGTGGAGGACGGTACTGTCATTACGGGAATCGGAATGTTCTTCCGGGAATTTGCAGAAGTGGTTCTGAAAAGATTTGGTTACGATGTTGGACATGCGTTTATGCGGGATAACCCGGCGGAATATACAGAAGAAGATTTGACGTTTTATTGGTCCGAGGAGGACTATCAGGAATTTTTGGAGGAACTGAAAGAATACCCGCTGCAATAGCTAAAAACGGCAGCGAAAGTCTCAAAGATACTGACCCGTGAGGGTTTGTGCGGCTTGCACGGCCTTCACGGGTTTTGTTTTGCAAGAAACTGGATTTGCCCCTTATTTTATATTATAATGAGAGAAATTGCAGGAAAATGGGGTGGCAGGAATGCAGGAAAATACAAAAATCCGCCCGCAGGCGGAGGAGCGTTACCGGGAGGAGCTGGCAGCGCTGGCGGCGGCCGACACGGAAAATAAAAAGCCGCAGGGCTGGAAGCTGAGCCCCCGGGCGGTGCGCGATTTCATTTTAGGCAGGCGGGAACCGCTGGAATGGCAAGGCCAGGAGGTTCGCGTGAACAAAAAATACCTCGGCAACGATGCGCTTGTGGAACGGTGCATCATTACCCTGGCGGGAAACCGAGGCCTGATGCTGGTGGGAGATCCCGGCACAGCCAAAACAATGCTCTCGGAGCTTCTGTCTGCCGCCATCAGCGGGGTGAGCACCAACACGGTGCAGGGGACCGCCGGCACGACGGAAGATATGATCAAATACAGCTGGAATTACGCGCTGCTGCTGGCCAACGGCCCCACACGGCAGGCGCTTGTGCCCGCACCTTTGTATACCGGCATGGAAAAGGGGATCCTGACGCGGTTTGAGGAGATCACGCGTACCCCGGCGGAGATTCAGGACAGTCTGATCAGCGTGATGAGCGATAAGGTGATGAACGTTCCCGAGCTGGGGGACGAGGGGCTGCTGTTCGCCCGGCCTGGATTCAATGTCATCGGAACGGCGAATACAAGGGATAAGGGTGTGAACGAGATGAGCAGCGCGCTCAAGCGGCGGTTTAATTTCGAGACGGTCCAGCCTGTGCGCGATGTGAAGCTGGAAAAGGAGATTATTCTAAACGAGGTGCGCGGTTTGGCAAGCGAGGCGGGGATCCGCATGGAGCCGGACGAGGAGGCAGCGGCGCTGCTTGCCGCTACCTTCCATGAGCTTCGGGAGGGCGTTTCCTCCACGGGGCAGCGCGTTGATTCCCCCGGCAGTGTGATGAGCACGGCGGAGGCGGTGTCCGTCTATTATCAAACGATGATGTCCGCCTGGTATTACGGGAACGGAAAAATGGACATGGGGTGCATGGTGCAGAATCTCACCGGCGCGGTGCTCAAGGAGTCCCGCGAGGATCTGGAAAAGCTCAAAAGCTATTTCTCCACCGTAGTGCGGGACAAATCGGAGCGGGAGGGCGGACTGTGGAAGAGCTACTACGAGGCGCGCAGGCAGCTGAGATAATCCCCTTTGACTATTCGGCGCCTTGCTTGTATGTCCCGGTGCGCCACCACAGCCCCGCCTGTGCGTACCATCTGCGCCTGGCTGTGGAGCGGTACCGCCCGGACTGTATTCTGGTGGAGGGGCCGGAGAACGCCAATCCGCTTCTCCCCGTGCTGGCGGATCCGGAAAGCCGTCCTCCCCTGGCGCTGTATTATGCTTTCCGCGACAAGGAAGGGGTGCTCAGCGAGGAAAAGGAGAGCTACAAATGCTACTATCCCTTTCTTGCCTGCTCTCCGGAATACATCGCTCTGCGGGAAGCCGCCGAGCGGGGAATCCCCTGCCGCTTCATCGACCTGCCTTATGGGGAGATTCTTCTCGTCACGGAGGAGGGACGCGGCCTGCGCAGCCGGGCGGAGCGCCATGCCTATAATGACGATTCCTTCATCAGCCGCAGCCGTTTTGTTTCCCTGCTGTGTGAAAAAACCGGTCTGCGGAGCTTTGAGGAGTTTTGGGAGAAGTATTTTGAGATCCGCGGGCTTTCTTTGAGCACGGAGGATTTTGTGGCCCAGCTGCATACTTATTGCCTGTCTGTCCGCAGGGAGACGCCCACAGAGCAGCTTGTACGGGAAGGGTGCCTGGCTCGGGAGGCTCATATGGCCCGCCGGATTGCCGAAGCCAGGGAAACGTATGGCAGGGTTTTGGTGGTGACAGGCGGCTTCCACACCTGGGGGCTGCTGCACCCGGAGTTTTGGGAATTTTCGCGTTCGCTGCCGCAGAAGGATCAAAGCGTGTACCCGATCCGCTATTCGATGGAAGCCGCCGACGCGCTCCGCGGCTATGAGAGCGGGATGCCGTGCCCCGGCTATTACGACGCGGTTTGGCGTGTGATCCAATCGAAGGAGCCGGAGCTTCCTTATGAAAAAGCCAACCTGGATGTCCTGGTGTCCGTGGGACGGGCTATGCGCCGGGAAGGCTTCTCCCTCGCGGCCTCGGATGAAATCTGTGCTGTGGAGATGGCTCGCGGGCTGGCCCAGCTGCGCGGCAAGGAGCAGCCGGGTCTGTATGAGCTTCAGGACGCGGTGCTCAGCTGCTTTGTCAAGGGAGAGGCCACGCGGGACGCAATGCCGCTGCGGGCGCTGCGCCGCTTCCTGACAGGGGATCAGCTGGGGAAACTGTGCCGTCAGGAGCTGGTTCCGCCGCTGGTGCAGGATTTTGACGCGCTGTGCCGGAAATTCCGGATCCGGCTCGAGGGAGCCGCGTCCCACCAGGTGGTGTGGAATCTCTTTTCCTCGCCGCGCCATCGGGAAGCCAGCCGCTTTTTCCATCAGACCGTTTTTCTGGACTGCGGCTTCGCGCAGCGCGTCAAGGGGCCGGATCTGCTGCATGGAAAGGACCGGAACCTGATCCGGGAAACCTGGGAATATAAGTGGAGCGGCCAGGTCGCGGCGGCGCTTGTGGATCATTCCGTTTCCGGCTCCACGATGGAGGAAGCCTGTCGCACGGAGCTTCGGCAGCGGATGGCGGCGGCTTCATCTGCGGGAGAGGGGGCCGCGCTGCTGGTGCAGCGCTTTCTGATGGGCATTGGCGAGGAGTCTGACGGTGGCAATTCCAGCGCGCCGCATGCGTCCGGGTTCAGCCCGGCGGAGAAAATGGAAACCTTGCTGGCGTCGGACGGGGACTTTTTCTCTCTGGCGAAGGCCTGCTCTCATTTGCACACGCTGTGGGAAATGCAGGAGCTGTACCGGCAGCGAGAGGGGGATTGGCTGCCCCGCCTGCTGGACGTCTGCTTCTGGAAATTGGCGCAGCTGCTTCCCTCCGTGGCTTCGGTAAAAGAGGACCGGCTGGACGACTGCATCCGAATCTGCGCTCTGCTGTACCGGCTCAGCGCAGGGGAGCCGTTTGCCGGGAGACGTCCGCTTCTATTGGAGGCTCTGCGCCTGCTGACGGAAGCGCCGGATATCAATCCCGGTCTGCATGGCGCAGCGCTGGGACTTCTGTACGGGGCGCAGCCGGAGTGGAAGGAGGAAATTCTGCGCGTCAGCGCCGGGTATCTGCGCGGCACGCGGGATAAAATGCTCTGTTCCGCCGTCTTTTTGCGCGGCCTGTTTTCCACATCGCGGGATCTGGTGCTTCTCGGCGGGGATTTTATCACGATGCTCGACGATCTCTTTGCCTGCCTGGAACAGGAGGATTTCAGCTCCTTGCTGCCGGAGCTGCGTCTGGCCTTCCGCTATTTCACACCGAATGAGACGCAGCGCATCGCCAAGCAGGCAGCCGCCCTTCACGGAAAGCAGCCTGCCGCGCTGCTCACCGGTTCGATGGTGACGGCGGCGCAGTATGCCCGGGGCGAACAGATCGACGAATGGGCCGCGGCCCGGCTGGGAAGGGAGGAGGAAGCATGAGCGAGGGATCGGTGCTCAACCGGTGGAGGTTGGTGCTCGGAAAGAACGCGGAAGACACGATTCCCCTTCTGCCGGAGGACGGCGAAAAGGATCAGGTGCTGGACTTCCTCTACCAGCGGGAGCGCAGCGAGGACGAAAGGCAGGAGCAGGGAGGTCTGGAGGAAAGCTGTCTGACGGTGCCGCTCTGGCTGAATAAGGTGCGCCGCCTTTTTCCGCGTCAGGCGGTGGAGGTGATGGAGCGCCACGCGCTGGATCGCTACCGTCTGGCCGGGCTTCTCACCGACCGGGAGGTGCTCGAAAAGCTGGAACCGAACCAGGCGCTGCTCGGCACCCTGCTGAGCCTGCGCCACATGATGAGCGATAACGTGCTGGACGCGGTACGCCGGATTGTGAAGAAGGTGGCTGATGATCTGACGAAAAAGATGGAGCGTGATTTTCGCCGTTCCGCTCTGGGAAAGATCGATCGGAACACCCCCTCGCCCCTTCGCTCCATGCGGAATCTCGATATGAAAAAGACCATCCGGCGCAATTTGCGCCATTACGACCGGGAAAACAGGCGGCTGATGCTGGAACGAGTCTATTTCAGCGGGCGGGTTCGCAAATACAACGAGTGGCGCGTGATCCTGGCCGTGGACGAGAGCGGCTCCATGGTCGATTCTGTGATTCACAGTGCCGTGATGGCAGGCATTTTCTCCCGCATGCCCATGCTTGACACCAAGCTGGTGATTTTCGATACCCAGGTGGTCGATCTGAGCGGGTATGCCGGGGATCCGGTGGAGGTGCTCATGAGTGTGCAGCTTGGGGGAGGAACCAACATCGCCGGAGCGCTGGGTTACTGTGAGAGCCTGATCGTCAATCCCCACCGCACCATGGTGATTCTGGTATCGGATCTGTGCGAGGGGGGCGCATTCTCCACGCTGTACAGCGTCTGTGCGTCGATTCTGGAAAGCGGTGCGAAGCTGATCGCCCTCACAGCGCTGGACAGTGGTGCGAATCCTGTCTGCAACCGGGTAGCCGCCCGAACGCTCGCGGAGATGGGAGCCTTTGTGGGCGCGCTCACGCCGGAGCAGCTGGGGGATTTTATGGGACACGTCATGCAGTGAGGAAGGAGGCTGTGTGTATGGAATCGCTTTCCGCGCCCCTGCGAAAAGCTCTTTTGGAAGCGGACGACGATTATCTGGTTGGGCTGAGCAACAAGGGGACGCTGAACCGGGGAAAGAAGGATTTGCAGACGCTTTCTCCCGTCCTGTCGGTGCAGGGGGAGGAGCTGCGGGTGGAACTTGGCGCGGAGACCTGTGTGCTGCGCGCCCCCTTAGGGAACAGCGAGTGCACCTGTCCCGCCCGCGGCATCTGCCGCCACCTCGTGAGCGCCATTCTCTGGGCCAAGGCTCAATTAGCGGAGACAGAATCACAGGATGATGCACGGAGCGGCGAAAAACAGGAAGCGGACGCCCCGGCCCGCGCTGCTGCTGCGGAGCAGGAGACGGATGCGCCGTCCCCGGATTTTACACCGCTGCTGGATTATCCGATCGAGACGCTCCGCCGTGCGATAGGAAGCAGCCGTTTCGTCCGTTTTGCCGCCCGGCTGGCGGAGGAAGGGACGCCTTCTGTGGAGGAAACCTCCGTTGTTACCGTGCAGCTGCCCTGGGAATCTGCCGTTGTCCGGCTGCTGATTCCCCCGGAGCACTCCTCCTGTACCTGCCACAGCCGTGAGCTGTGTCCTCATAAAGCGCAGGCGATCCTGATCTATCAGCTTGCCAAAGGAAAACGGACGCTCGCGGATATTTTGCCGCAGGGGGAAGGGGACGGCTGGGATCCGGAGGGGATGCGCAGCGTGGCGGAAGCCGTCGGCGCGGCGGTGGCCGCTCAGCTTCTGACAGGCGTTTCCCGCCTGCCATCCTCCGTTTGTGAGACGATGGAGCGGTTGGCGGCCTTGGCGCACAGTGTCCGCCTGCCGGAGATGGAGCGTGGTCTGCGCGCTGCCGCCGCGATGTATGGACGCTATTTTGCCCGCAGTGCCGCTTACCGGGACGAAGCTCTGCTCTCCCTGCTGGCGGACACTGTGAATCGTTCGGCATATCTGTGCCATGCGCCAAAGGAGGAGCTGGCCGCTCAGGCAGGAAGCTTTCGGGAAGACTATCTGCCTTGCCCTCCTTTGCGTCTGACGCTTCTGGGTGAGCGCGAATTTCACACCGGCAGCGGCTATATGGGGCGGGTGTACTATTTCTGGGAAACGCGGGAGCAGCGTTTTTATACCTGGTCGGCGGCGCGCCCCACGATATACGACACGTCTCGCCGTGAAACTTCCAGTTCGTATCAGGCGGCCCCGTGGCAGCTGGAAGGACCGATTTCCCTTTTGTATGGGATGGAGATTGAGCTGCGCGGGGGACGTGCGACGCACGGCAGACGGCTTTCCTCATCGGAGCAGAGCCGTGCCGTGGCGCTGGATTCCCTGAAGCCATGGAACGCCCTTCCCCGGGAACGGCAGTACATCGACTTTTCCCGGCTGTTTGGCGATCTGCGCCCGCACCTGCCGGACGGGCCGGAAGCGGACCGTGTGGCTCTGCTTCTGCCGCGCTCCTGCGGTGTGCCGGAATTTGACCGCGCGGGCCAGATTTTCCGCCTTCCTCTGCGCGATCGGCTGGGCCGCAGACTTCTGGTGGAGGTGCGGTACCGGAAGGAGGAAAAGGGCGTTGTGGACGCGCTGGAACGCTTTGCGGAGAAATGGAAGCGGAAACGGGGCCGTCCCGCGTTTTTGGGGATCTGCTATCTCGACGGGGAGGATTTGAAGCTCTACCCGATTGAGATCTACCAGGTGTGGGGAAAGAGGCCCACACGTCCTAAGCCCGAGAAAAGACTTTGCGCCGCCCGGCCCGATCCGGGGCATGCGCCCCTGCGTCTGTTCCGGCTGACGCGCGGCGGTTTTCCAAAAGGGGAGCAGGCAGCTGCTGCCCGGAATCTGCGGGGGCTTCTTGGGGAACTGCTTGCCGCCCTGTGTGATCTGCTGCAAAGCGGCGCAGCCAGCTTTCCGCTGGAGAATGCGGCGCGTTTGACAGAGATTGCAAAGCGGTGTGAAGCTACCGGCCTGCATACCGGATCAAAATTGTGTACACAGCTGTATGAGCTGCTGCAAAACCAGCGGCATCAATTCTGCACGGATCCGCTTCCGCTGGCGGAGACGTTGAGCCGCGCGGCACAATATGTGTTTCTGTGCCAAAAAAAGATGACCCTCGATGCGGCGGAGGAAAAATGGAACAAGGAAATGGAGGAAACGTCATGAGAATGGAAACTACATCCCCGAAGGAATACGTTCTGGCAGAGCGGGCGGCGGACGTCCTGAAGCTGACAGATCGCGCGCGGGAATCCCTGATCGAGTATCTCGACCTGGAACAGCCGGAGCGCCCTGAGCTGCTGGAAAACATAAAGCCGCTGGCAAATCCCCTCTCCCTTCAAAGCGAGATGTACCCACTCGCCGCTGTGTGGGGGAAGGAGGATCCGGGGCTTTTCCAGAGGCTGCTGAAAGCGTTTTGGGCTCTGGCAGGCGATCAGATGGCGTATCTGCTTAGTTATCTGGTCGGCAGACAGTTTTACGGTGACGCTTCCTGGGAAACAAAGCTTTGCTGCGGCGTAACGTTGGATGAGCTGATCGCCCCGGCGGCCCGGGCGGCGGTTCTGGCACATTTCACCGGCCCGGAATACCACTGGGTTGCCCTGGACGAGCTGGAACGGATTGCGTGCGAGGAACCGGAACTCCTGATGGAAGCGCAAAGCCTGTGGCTTCGGAGAAACGTGAAGGGGAGCCCTGTTCTGGGGGCTTTGTATCTGCGCTATGCGCCGGAGGGGCCGCACGCCGGGCAGATGAGGTCTATTTTCATTGATATGCTGAACATGACGCTGCGCGAGGCGGGAAAAATTGCCTGCACGCCGGGCCAGCTCTCCGATCTGGAACGATATCTGCGGGGGGATGGTCCCCAAATTCTTTCGGAAAAGGTGATTTCCGCCTTTTCCCACGCAAACGGGGTGGCGCGCGCCCTGGATTACTCCTCACAGGAGCTGCCCTGCTGCTTCCTTCTGCTGGGCCGTCTGCCGGCCGCGGAAATGTTTCTCACGCTGTGCCTGCAATGCAATCCCGCGCAGACGTTCCGCACCTGCCTGCAATCCGCCGCACCGGAGGAGGCAAAGGAGGCGCTGCCCTGGCTGGCCGGACGGATATCTGTGAAAAAGCTTTTTTCGCAAAGAGGAATGATGAACTTTCTGCACACGCGGTATCTTTCCCAGGAGGAGCAGCACGCCCTGTATGTTGATCTGCTCCGCAGGCTGAAAGCGCGCGATCCGAAAGGCGTACAGGATACCGTAACGCAGCAGCTGCTGGCGGGGGAGGTGCAGACTCTCAACCTGTTCCGCGAGGCTGTTCCCGGGCTGGTCAAAGTGGCGATGGAAGAGTCCGTGCAGTCGCTTCACAGCCGCGTGACGGACTCTTTGCTTAACGCTTTCGCGGACCCCTCGGAGAAAAGCCTGGTGAAACGCTTTCTGTCCGGGCAGCAGAGCATGGAGGATTTCCTGAAAACCCGTTCCTCGAGTGGAAATATCTGGTTTAACAGCCCGGTGCTGTGCTCCTATCTGTCCAGCTATGAGGACGAGTTTGCCGATCGCTGCCTGGCGGTCTGCCTGTTTGGACATTTTCATATCGCCATGAAAAGCTGGCTGAACGGAGGGGATATGGTGAAGAGCGCTGGCGAGTTCCTGACGCGGGCGCTGCACACCGGTCTTTCGATGCCTCAGGCGGTTGAAGCGCTGGAGATAGCTGTGGAGAGCCTGTATGATGAAATTAAACGGCTCGATTGCATGCAGGGAACGGAGAACTATCTGATTGCCCACCACGACACATTTGCCGCGGAGCTGCCCCGGATTGCGCGTGAGGGCTCCGTTTTTGGCCGGAGCGCGGCGGTGAATGCCATGGCCGCTTTCCCGCAGGAGTATCGGGAGGATCTGCTGGCCTGCGCGGGCGAAACCTCGAAGCAGGTGCGCAAGCTTTTGCGCGCGATATATGGGAAGCATCGCGACTGGGAGGACGGCGTGAAAGCCCTCTTGCTGTCCAAGAAGGCGGCAGAGCGCGAGATGGCGCTGGAGGTGATCGGCGAATGGGGAGCGGAGCCGTTTGCCAAGGAGCTTACCGCCATGCTGGCAAAGGAGAAGAGCCAGAAGCTCGCGATCCAGTGCCAGGGCCTTCTGGGCGTGGTGGAGGAGAAAGGCGCCGGCGCAGCTCCGGCCACTCCGGAGGAGCAGGCCGCCGCGATGCTCAAGGGCGGTAAGGCCCGGAAAATACAGTGGCTCTTTTCCAGCCCCTTCCTTCCCGTGCGCCGCAAAGACGGCACGCAGGCGGAGGAAAGCCTGCTGCAAGCCCTTCTGATCTGCTGTTCAGAGAGCTGGGAGCACGATCCGGTGCAGGCCTGCGCCCTCTTGGTCAACGAGCTGCATCCAGGTGATCTGGCGGTGTTTGCCTGCGAGGTGCTGGACCGCTGGATTCAGCAGGGTGCGCAGTCCAAGCAGAAATGGGTGCTCACCTTCGCTTCGCTCTATGGCGGCGGTGAGGCTGTGGCGATGATCAAGCGGCAGGTGGCCGAGTGGCCGCAGAACGCCAGAGGGGCCATCGCCTGCGAGGCCGTTCATGCCCTTGTCATGAGCCCCGTGCCGGAGGCTCTGCTCACGGTGGACAGCATCTCCCGGAAATTCAAGTTCCGGCAGGTGAAGGCGGCGGCGGGCCAGGCTATGCAGGAGGCCGCGAAGAAATTGGGCATTTCCCAGGAGGAGCTGGCGGATCGCATTGTCCCCGATCTCGGCTTCGGATCGGATCTGAGCCGCACCTTCGACTATGGAACCCGCAGCTTTACCGTGTCTCTGTCCCCGTCTCTGGAGATGGAAGTGACCTGCGGTGATAAGCGGCTGAAAACGATGCCGTCTCCCGGCAAGAATGACGATCCGGCCAAAGCGGAGGAAGCGTTTGCCGCATTCAAAGCGCTCAAAAAGCAGCTGAAAACCACCGTGGACGCGCAGAAGCTTCGCTTGGAGCTGGCACTTTCCGTGAACCGCCAGTGGAGCGCGGACAACTGGGAGAAGCTGTTTGTCAAAAATCCCATCATGCACCAGTTTGCCATCAGCCTGATCTGGGGCGTGTATGAGGGGAATAAGCTGAAGGAAACCTTCCGGTATATGGAGGACGGCAGCTTCAATACCCGCGAGGAAGAGGAATATACGCTGCCCGGAGAAGGCCGCATCGGCCTTGTGCATCCGATTGAGCTTTCTCCGGAGGAGCTGGAGGGCTGGAAGCAGCAGCTGGAGGATTACGAGGTGGAGCAGTCCATCGAACAGCTGAGCCGTCCCATCTTCCGTGTGACGGAAGCGGAAATAGGGCATAAGTCGCTGGAACGCTTCGGCGGCCTGATGCTGTCCTGCCTTTCGCTCATGGGAAAACTCATGGGAATGGGATGGTATCGCGGGTCTGTGCAGGATGCGGGAGGCTTCTATGATTTTTACCGCGAGGACGGAGAGATCGGGGTCGACCTGTCGTTTTCCGGCAGCTTTGTGGGCGATCCCTCGGAGACAGTGACGCTGTACGACGCCGTTTTTTACCGGGCCGGGACAGTGGCGCGGGGCAGCTATGTCTATGACGAGCCGACCGGAGAGAATATTTTCCTGTTGGATGAAGTGGATCCGCGCTATTTCAGTGAAATCGTGTATCAGCTGCAAAAGGCCTCCGCTTCCAGCGAGGAGCGGGATATGGACTGGAAAAAGAACCGGTAGGCGCAGATTGGCTTGAAAAAGCCCGAAACCCTTCCCAGCCATTTAGGCTCGGAAGGGCTTCGGGCTTTTATTTGTGAAGAGGTCGGTAAAAGCGGAAGAAAAAATCAGTCGTAATCCGTTTCCCATTTCAGGAAATTGCCGTTTCTCGCGTCAATTTCAAATTCGTATTCCGTGCGGCCTTCCCGCATTTCGCCCTCATATGTGGGAATTCCATCATCATAGTCGTAGGAAATTTCCACCAGAGTAGCGTTGGGAGCCTTGGCCTGCACCAAGGACTTTGCCTGGTCAATGGAAATGGTGGAGGAGGCTCCCCCGCCTGCCGTCCCACCGTTTGTATAGGAAGGCTTCTGCTCGCTTTCGCGTTTGAGAATGGAGCCTGTGGAGGCGTCGATGGTGTAGTCATATTCTGTGTTGTTTGCGTAGAAGTCGATCTCGTACTCCCAGCGTCCGTCGTCTTTCTCAAGCTGCACCTGGGTGAAGGTGACAGAGGAGGAAGAGAGTCCGGCATCGCTTGCCGCCGCGTCCTTGGCTGCCTGCTCGCTGATCAGCGTGGGATTGGTGTTCGGCGTTGTCGTGGTGGATGGAGTGCTGGAGGTGGACGGAGCGGTGGATGCTGTCTGCGAGGATGTGGAAGGCGGCGTTGTCTGGGACGGAGCGGGGGTAGTTTCTGCCGAAGCCGCGGATGACGTCGGGCTGGACGGAGGTGTCACCGTATGGGTTGCCTCGCTCTCCTTGGAAAGAATAGAACCGCTTTGCGCGTCGATATCGTATTCATACTTTCCGGAGGAGGTGTAGAACTCAATCTCGTACTGCCAGCGTCCATCGTCATTATCAAGCTGCACCTTACCGAAGGTGACATCAGAAGCGGAGAGACCTGCGTCGGAGAGCGCGGTCTGGCGGGCGGCGTCCTCGCCGATCACACCGCTCACCCCACTGCCTGTGGAGGTGGAGACGTTCTCAATCTTTCTGGAAAGCACGGAGCCGGAAAGAGCGTCAATATCATATTCATACTTTGTATTGCCGCTGATGAATTCAATTTCATAGATGCTGCGTCCATTGTCCCGGTCCAGTGTTCCCTTGGTGAAGGTGGGGGAACTCACGCCCGCATCGCTGACCGCCGCGCTCTGCGCCGCTTCCAGGCCAATCACATCGCCGGAAGCCAGCGGGCTGACCTCGGTTTTGCGGGTCAGGATTTCGCCGGAGGTTGCGTCGATCTCATATTCATACGTTTTTTCACGGTCGTAAAATTCGACATCGTACACCACACGGCCGTCATCCCAGTCCAGCAAAAGCTTCTGCACGGTCACAGAGGAAGCCTGTACGCCGGCGTCGGAGAGAGCTGTGTCGCGGGCATCCGTCTCGCTGATATACCCCTTGGTGCTGACCGCGCCGCTGCTGGAAACACCGGTCACTTCTTTGGCGGAGGCCAGGATGTTCAGCTCCTGGATGGAGAGGGAAGAGAGCTGCTCAAAAGTATACTGCGAATTGGTGTCGAGGATTTCTTCGATGAGAGAAGCCTTGCCGGTGGAGATGTTGTAGGTGGCGGCCTTCTGCTGCAAGTCGCTGTTGTTGGTGGAAAGCGTCTGGCTCAGAATGGAGCCTTCGATGTTGTTCGATCCCAGGATCTGGTTGATCTCGCTGACCAGCTGTTCCTGGAGGGCGGCGGCTTTTTCATCGTCGCCGTTTTCCACGGTGATCAGGATCGAGTTGGCAATATCGCTCAGATAACCGTTGCGGAGCATGGATCCGATGATGGCGTTCGTCGCAACGTTCAGATCCGTTCCCTTGAGATCCATGTCAAACAGGATTTTCGAAGCGTCAGCATTCAGGGGTTCGGCGGAGAGGACTTTTTCCTCCTTGTTCACTTCGAGCTGGATGCTGGGGTTGACGTCAAACGCGACGATGGAATCGACGGCATAGTAATTCTGGTATCCGAAGAAGCCTCCGATTCCTCCGACGAGGACGAGGCAGAGAACGGCCAGCCCGATGGCAAGGCCGCGGATCCCTCTGCGCTTGCGGGGAGATTCGCTGACTGGTGCGTTCGTCATCACAAGATTCCTTCCTTTCTGTTGCTCACAGGCAGAGAGGACAGAGTCGAGAATATCCGGCGCGGCGCTTTGTGCGGCGCGATTGAGCAACCGTTTGATTTCTTTGTTGTTCATACGCCCTCCTCCTCTGAAAGCTGTCTGCGCAGCCGTTTCATGGCGCGGTGATATTTGGAAAGAACAGTGTTGATCGGAAGCTCCAGAAACGAAGCAACTTCACGGAAGCGAAAGCCTGAAACGGCGTGAAGGGTGACGATCTGCCGCTCCTCCTCGCTGAGAATGTTCAGCGCGGCAGAGAGCACCATGCGTTCCTCCCGGCCCAGATGAGGATCCTCCCACGGTTCGGGTCCGGACTCCTCTTCAGGCACCTCACCCCGGATTTTTTTTCGCCGGAATGTCATCATTGCTTTGTTTTTGGCGATGGCGTAGAGCCAAGCACGAGAATGACCCTGAGGCTGGTAGCGCGCCGCCGTGGTAAAGACGTCGAGATAGGTGTCCTGCAGGGCGTCTCCGGCATCGGCACTGTTCTTTAACAGGGAAAGCAGATACGCATAGAGCGGGGCCTGTGTGAGGTGATACAGCTCCTCCAGGGCTGAGGTGTCTCCGCCGGCGATCGAGACAATCAGCTGTTCGGTATGCTGTTCATTCCAGGCTGAACCGCGTTTCGCGGTGGAATCGCTTACTGTCATAAACATTTCCGTTTTTCTCCTGTCGTTTATAAATTGCATGGAAAGCCCGTTTTATTGCAGAGGTTTCACCTTTTCAAAAAATATTTTTTTGCTTTGTGTTGTTAAAACAACAGACAAACCGTCCTCGCTGCTGTATGATAAAAGGCGTACAGAGGGAAAAGCCGGAAATCCGGCGGATCCCGGAGAAAAGTTCGAGGAACCGGAAAGGCGGAAAAAACCATGTTAAGGAAAATTATACACATTAATGCGGAAAAATGCAATGGGTGCGGCGCTTGTGCCGAAGCTTGTCATGAAGGAGCGATTGGGATGCGTGACGGAAAAGCCGTGCTGCTGCGGGAGGACTACTGCGACGGCCTGGGGGATTGCCTGCCCGCCTGCCCGACGGGCGCCATCACCTTTGAGGAACGTGAGGCTGCCGCTTATGACGCTGCCGCGGTGGAGGCCGCAAAACAGGAGAAGAAGCAGGCGCCCCTGCCGTGCGGATGCCCCGGAAGCCGGTCCCGTGCGCTGACACCCCCGCCCGCCGTACCGCACACAGCGCAAACCCCCGCCGCGAGTGAGCTTCGCCAGTGGCCCGTGCAGATCAAGCTTGTCCCGGTGAAGGCTCCGTATTTTGACGGGGCGAAGCTGCTGATCGCCGCAGATTGTACAGCATATGCGTTTGCCTCTTTCCACCAGAAATTCGTGCGGGGCCACGTGGTTCTCGTGGGCTGCCCGAAGCTGGACAGCGTGGATTACAGTGAAAAGCTCACGGAAATCCTCAAAAACAATAATATCCGCAGCGTCTCCGTGGTGCGCATGGAGGTTCCCTGCTGCGGCGGCATCACTGCGGCGGTGCAGCGTGCGCTGGCACAGTGCGGCAAGCAGCTTCCCTGGCATGTGACGACGATCTCCGTGCAGGGAGAGATTCTTGAGGAGCTGTAAGGCAAAAATTCCTCATCGGCTCTTTTCCGAAGGTGGATTCTGATCTATAATAGGACGGTACAGGCAATGTCTGTCGAATCCGAACGGAAGAGGGAAATACAGATGGATTATATGAAAGAATCCCTGCGGCTGCACGAGCAGTGGCAGGGCAAAGTGGAAATGGTCTGCCGTGCTCCGCTGCAAACGCGCGACGATCTCTCGCTGGCCTATACCCCGGGCGTCGCCGCGCCCTGTCTGGAGATCCAGAAGCACCCGGAGAAAAGCTTCACCCTCACGCGGCGTGGGAATACCGTGGCCGTGGTGACGGACGGCACCGCCGTACTCGGTCTGGGCGATATCGGCCCCGAAGCAGGCATGCCGGTGATGGAGGGCAAATGCGCGCTGTTCAAGTCCTTTGCGGACGTGGACGCGATCCCGATCTGCGTGCGCTCGAAGGATGTGGACGAAATTGTGCGCACGGTGAGCCTGATTGCCGGAAGCTTCGGCGGAATCAATCTGGAGGATATCGCCGCGCCGCGCTGCTTTGAGATTGAGCGCCGTTTGAAGGAAGCGTGCGACATCCCGGTATTCCATGACGATCAGCACGGTACCGCCGTCGTGGTGGCGGCCGCCTTCCTCAACGCCTGCCGCCTGACGGGCCGCAAGCCGTCCGAGGTGCGCGGTGTGGTCAACGGTGTGGGTGCGGCCGGAACGGCAATCGCGGACTTTCTGCTCGCGCTCGGTGTGGGCGAGCTGATCCTGTGCGACCGCAGCGGCATTCTTGTGGAGGGCGATCCGTCGCTCAGCGAGGCGCACGCCGCGATGGCCAAACGCACGAATCCCCGCCGCGTCGCCGGTACGCTGGCCGACGCGATGGCCGGAGCCGATCTGTTCGTCGGTGTTTCCGCGCCGGGCATTGTGACGCAGGACATGGTGCGTTCCATGGCGCCGAAGGCGATGGTGTTCGCGATGGCAAATCCGGTTCCCGAGATCCTCCCGCAGGAAGCGCTGGATGCGGGTGCGGCTGTCGTGGGTACGGGCCGCAGCGATTATCCGAACCAGATCAACAATGTGCTGGCGTTCCCCGGAATTTTCCGCGGGGCGCTCGACGTGCGCGCAAGCGATATCAACAACCAGATGCTGGTAGCTGCCGCGCAGGCGATCGCGTCCTACATTCCGGAAGGTGAGCTTTCCGTGACCAACCTTCTGCCGAGCGCACTTGACCGCAAGGTTTCCGCGGCTGTCGCCGCGGCTGTCGCGCAGGCAGCGAGGGAATCCGGCGTGGCCCGCATTTAAGCTAAAACATGAAGTTTTCGCACAAGCCTTTTTCAAAAGGCTTGTAGGGGTTTCAGGGGGCAAAGCCCCCTGAGAAAAGTATGCGCAGCCAAGAAAAGCCAGGAAAAAGAGCGCAGCGATTTTTTCCGGATGTCGTGCACCAAGACAATTTCCAGCACAAATCCATTCCTGGAGCGGGAGCCGTTTCACACGGTTCCCGCTCTTTTTTGCGTTCCAGCCTCTCATTGCAGTGCGTTTTGTTCCGTGCTACAATAAAATCAATTGCCGCAGAATGGCGGCTCAGCTTGAAAACAGCGGAAAAGAGGGGAACACCATGGCGGTGATAGGCATTGATTTGGGAACCACAAACTCGCTGGCCTGCGTTTACCGGGACGGAAAGGCGGAGTTGATCGAAAATGAGCTTGGGAGCCTGATGACTCCCAGCTGTGTCAGTGTGCTGGAGGACGGGACGATTCTGGTTGGAGCGGCGGCAAAAGAACGCTTGATTTCGCATCCCGATCGCACGGCTGCTTCGTTTAAGACTTGGATGGGAACGGAAAAGACGTACTCTCTCGGCGGCCGCTCCTTCCTCCCGCATGAGCTGTCCGCTCTGGTGCTCAAAAAGCTGGCGGATGACGCCAGACGCTTTCTGGGAGAAGAGATTGAGGAAGCGATCATCAGCGTTCCGGCTTACTTCAACGACAACCAGCGATGCGCCACCAAGCTGGCGGCGGAGCTGGCCGGGCTGCCCGTCAAACGGCTGATCAACGAGCCTTCGGCTGCCGCGCTCTGCTACAGCCACGCCACCGGCCGGGAGGATTGCAGGCTTTTGCTGGTGGATTTCGGCGGCGGGACGCTCGATGTGAGCGTGGTAGACTGCTTTGAAAACATCATCGAGATTGTAGCGGTGGCGGGAGACAATCACTTGGGCGGGAACGATGTGGATCAGGCGATTGTGGACTATTTCTGCCGTGAAAACGGGATCGCTCTCGATTCCCTCTCCCCGGACTGCCGGGCGCGCCTGTTCTCCCTGGCGGAGGCCGCAAAGCTGCATCTGTCCCAGACGGACATGGCGCTGCCCATGGTGCTCCGGGAGGGCGAGCAGAGCTGGGGTGCGAGATTGGATCGGAAAACGCTCCGCACGCTCTGCGATCCGCTGTTCGCACGGGCAGGAACGGTGATCGCCCGCGCCGTCCACGACAGCGGCATGAGCGCCGGAGAGCTGGACGGCGTGGTACTCGTCGGCGGATCGTCGCGTATGGCGGTCTTTCAGGAATATTTGACGGAGCTGCTTTCCGGCGCGCCCTCCCTGGTGGGAAATCCTGACCATATCGTAGCGCAGGGAGCCGGACTTTGCGCGGGGATCAAGCAGCGCGCCGAGGGGCTGCGGGATGTGGTCATGACGGATGTGTGCCCGTTTTCGCTCGGGGTCGCCTCGTGCGTTGACCAGCAGGACAGGAATCCGCACATGGTGTTCCTGATCCCACGCAGCAGCATGCTGCCCGCCCGGCGCTCCGAGGTGTTCCGCACGCTGTACGAGGATCAGAAGCAAATCCGGGTGGAGGTGTATCAGGGCGAACAGTATTACGCGTCGGACAATCTCAGGCTGGGCGAGATTTTGGTACAGGTGCCGCCAGATCGGGCGGGCAGCCAGTGGGTGGAGGTCACGTTTGCCTATGATATCAACGGGATTCTGGAAGTCACGGCGCGTGGCAGCGGCGGCGACGTACGCAGGCGGGTGATCGTGAATCCGAAACTGGATCTGTCGGAGCAGGAGCGCGAGCGGATCATCGCCTCGTTTGAGGAACTGTCGATTGAGAGCGGCGCGCACGATCGCGACCGCTATCTTTTGGCCCGTGCGGAGCGGTTGTTCGCGGAATTGACAGGCCCGGCGCGCAGGGAGGCGGCGTTTCTGATCCAGCGGTATCAGGCGATCATCCGTTCAGGCCGCCAGGCGCTGCTTGCGCGGGAACGGGATGAGATGCAGGAGCGTTTGGATCGTCTGGAAGCCTTTCTGCAAGCGGACTGGATGCTGGGCGGCTGGGGGCCGGAGGACGAAGACGAGGACTGGGATGAGGAGGATGACGAATGAGCTGCTGGGAGATTCTTGAAATACCGGAACATTCGGATGTTGCCGCAATCCGCCATGCCTATGCCGTGCTGGCGGAGCGGTATCATCCGGAGGAGCACGAGGAGGAATTCCTGCGGGTGCGGGACGCATACCGTGAAGCCATGGCGCTGGCGCGCGGGCAGGCAAGGCCGTCCGCCGGAAGGGAAGAGCCTTCGCCGCCGCCGGAGAAAGCGGAACAGCCAGTTTTGCATCGGGAACCACAATCTCATCCGGAGAAAACATCCGTACCGGAGCCGCTCATAGAAAAGCCGGAAGAACCGTCCCCTGCCGCAGAACCTCAGCGCCCCGCCTTTGTCTTACAGGAGGAGAAAATCGCGCAGGAGGAGCTGCCCCCGGATTTTCCTGCCCTTGCCGCTTTCCGGGAGCTGTATGTTTCCCCACGCCGCAGGGATCGCGCGGCTTGGGACAAATATGTTTCCTCACCGGAATTTCTCTCCGTGGTGAAAAATGAGGCGTTTCTGCGGGCGGTGCGCGCGTTTGTGGAGGAGCAGGCGGAAGCGTTTCCCCCGAACCGCGAGATCCAGACGGTGCTGGCGATCGTCTATCGCTACCGCGCCGTGCCGTATGAGGATCGTGTGGAGTTTGAGCTGGCCTCCGGCGCGGGATTCCAGGGGATCGAGCATGTCCTGGCGATCGCCAAACTCGGCCCTCTCTCGCGTGGCCTGCGGGGGAACGACGACGCTTTGCAGGCAGGCTTCGAGGATTATTTTTACCTTGACGGGCTGGCGAACAAAAGAGCGTGGGACGAGTCGTGCAACCAAAGCATGAAGGAGATCGTGCAGCGCTATACCATTTCCTACATCAAAGAGAGATGCTCCAAGCGGTCCGAGACGGAGCGCAATCTCCTTTCCCTGCGGCTGCTGGAATATTTCTTCTCGGCCAACAGCCTGCCCGCAAGCGCATATGAAACGCTCTGGAATACGCTTCTCCTGGAAAGCGCGACGATGGGAAGGGCCCAAATTCTCTATGGCCGCCTGCGGGAGATCGCGCTTCCCCATCTCCAGGAAATGGAGCAGGAGGATTTTTCCGATGTGCAGAGCGCGGTTCTTGCATTTGCCAAACGGAGCAGCGCGGACGACGGCAGGCATCCGGAAAAGCTGCGCGCTCTGGCGAATGAACTGTTCGCCCGCGAGGATCTGCACCGCGCCCTGCGGAACCGTGCCTTCTGTGATCGGTATGTGCTGTATTCCTGGTTCTTTGAAAATGAGCACCCGATCTTTTTTGAGCATCTGCTGGCCTGCTGTGAGGACGATCAGATTCCGCTGCGGGACGAGATCCGCCGGAAAGCAGAGGAATTTCTGAACGATCACAGAAAGCAGAGCGAGCGGGAGGAGGACGATCGCACAGAGCCTTCCCTGGAAAGCTGCTGGGTGGGAGACCGCCCGTTTCTGCGGTATTTTCTGTTTCGTGCCTTTTGGGGAGCCCGGCTGCCGGATGGGAGTCTGTCGCTGGAGGATGTCCTGTGGGAAAGCTTCTGGCCTTCCCGCGACTGGGCCCGGAAGCTGGGCGGCTACAATCTGTCCGGCGCGCGTATCCGAGAACCGTTCTCGTTGTCTTATGTTTATGAGCGCCGTTCCTCCGACGGCGAAACAGTCGAGCCTTTGGAAATGGATGTGGTATTCCGCCGCTTCTGTGTGGAGTATTTCTGTAACGGCCGGCCGGCCGCCGGGCCGCTGTTCCCCTTTGAGGTGCTCAAAGAGATGGAGGACGATGGAGATTTTTTCCTGATGCTGCCGGTCGCTATGGCGCATCAGGAGGAGCTGGAAACGGTACAGGAGGAGATTTTCCACCGGTTGCAGGGGCTCCCGCTTCCGCAGGAGTGTATGCAGGATGTGGCGGGATGTTTGGCTTCCTTCGTCTGCTGCCTGGGAGAAATCCAAACGGAGCAGGGCGAAAGCGGCCTGATGCTTCTGCGCCCCCTGATTTTCTGGCGGGAGCGGCCGAACCGTGCGTATGCCTGCCTGTGGTATTCCAATGGGCGGATGTATGCGGCGGAGATGACGGACGAGGGAATGCAGGTGCTTCCGGATGGCGTGTGGGACGATGTGACCGCCGATCAGGCTGCCGGTTTCGCGGAAAGCGTACTGGACGGGCTTTGTGAGGAGAAGGAGCCGGGAGAACTGAGCTTTCAGCAAATCCCCATCGTGCATGCCCAGCCTGACAGTGGTTTGGAGCGCGTCTATGGCGAACCGGAAGTGAACGAAAAGCTGGCGTGCGATCAGATACAGGATTTTTGCGAGGGGAAGCTGACCCGTCTGGAATTTGAATGGCCGAAGGAAGGCTATTCGCTGGTTTTGATGCGCGATGCAGATCAGTATGCCTGTTTTATTTTTGATGATGTCAAGCAGATGACATGTACCTATCTCTCGGATCCGAAGGCCTATCAGACCGTGGATTCCGAGCTGGTGCAGTATGTGCCCTTCTTTTTGGGAAAGCTGCCCTTTTATGCTGTGCATAAAAATATGGAAAACATATACGCGGTGCTGCCGGGAATTCTTTCCAAACTTTCACAGCCTACCCCAAAGGAACAACGGTTAAAGATGCTGTCCATCTTTGAATGGTCGCAGAAGGTGTATTTGTATTCCTCCGCCCAGCGGTACTGGTTTGACCGCCGGACCGTCGGTGATTTTCCGCCGAGTCGGGGCACGCTTTCTCTCACGGGAAAATTCCAGATCGAAAAGCAGCCGGATGTGCTGCTTCTGGAAGAAAAGGATGGAGCCCTGCGGGAGGAGCCTGTGTCCGCACAAAACCGGAGCGTGGTTTACACAAATCTGGTCGGTTTCTTTTTGGGACGTGTCCGCCGTTTCGGCATGGCCTGGAATCTGCCGGAGGGAGAAGTGCGTCTGCTGCTGGAGAGTGAAGGCGACGGGGATGAAAAGCAGTATGCGCTTTCTGTCACGCGAGAAGGCCGCACGGAATATCTGGCGATAGAAAAGGAGCTCAGCTGGAGCGCAAAGGAGCGCATGCGCTGGGAGCTTACCAGGATACGGGATTTTATGGATCTTTTCCTGATGAGCCTTCCGGACGTGAAAAGACTGCTTTCCAAGCTGGGAAAACTTGGCGCGCTGCAGTAAAGCTGTGAGATACGCATATCCGCCCCTCTGCCGCATAAGCATAGGGCAGGGGGGATGGAGATGTTTGCTTCACTGCGTGTAAAAGGCTGGATTCTTGCCGCCGCCGCGGCGTTGGCGCTTGGATGCGCTGCCGGAGTGCTGATCCGCTCCGCCTTTGCGGTGCGCCCGGCTTCCGCCGCGCCCTCACAGGGGATCCCGCTTCCCGCCGTCATGTATCATGGCCTTCTGCGGGATCCCGCGCTTCAGGGGACTTATGTGATCGATCCCGCTTTGTTTGAAAGCGATCTTCTTTATCTAAAGGAAAAGGGCTATACGCCTGTCCACATTGCCGACCTGCTGGCCTATGTGGACGGGAAGGCGGAGCTGCCGGAAAAGCCGATTCTGCTCACCTTTGACGACGGCTACTATAACAATTACGTTTACGCTTATCCACTCGCGCAAAAATACGATATGAAGATCATCATTTCGCCCATCGGCTGTTGGTCGGACGCATACAGCGAGTCGGGGGAGGAGCGCGCGCCCTATACGCATCTGACGTGGACGCGGATCCAGGAAATGTGCGGCAGCGGCCTGGTGGAATTCCAGAACCATACCTACAGTCTGCATGAGGGAAAGGGCGAACGGATCGGCAGCAGCCGCAAGTCCGGCGAATCGGACGAAGAATATACGGCTCTGCTCACCGCCGATCTCGGACAGATGCAGGAAAAAATGCGTCTGCATCTCGGAAAAGCGGCAGACTGCTTTGTCTATCCTTTCGGGGCGATCGGCGAGGGAGAGGAGGAGATCGTGAAAAATCTTGGCTTCCGATGCACCATGACGTGTGACAGCCGCATAAGCTGGATTACACGGGAGCCGCAGTCTCTGTTTGGGATCGGCCGGCAGCTTCGTCCGCCGGATTGTTCCAGCGAGGAGTTTTTCTCCTTCCTGCCCGAATAGGCGGGCTCCCGAATCCAACCGGGAGGAGATCCGTGTCATGCCGATTATTTTTCTAAGCCCTTCTCTCCAGCCCTTTAACCAGTATGTAGGCGGGGGAAACGAACAGCAGTATATGAACGAGGTGGCGGACGCGATGGAGCCTATGCTCCGCGCGAACGCCATTCGCTTTACCCGGAGCAAAATCGGGGACAGCCTGGCGGACGTGATCCGGCAGTCGAACAGCGGAAACTATGACCTGCACCTTGCCCTGCATTCCAACGCGGCGGGCGAGTCCATGAGCGGCCAGCTCAACGGCGCCGACATGTATTACTACACCTACAGCGTGTGGGGGAAGAAGGCAGCCAACATTCTTGCGGAGAATTACCGCAAGATCGCCTATGATCCCAAGCGCGTCCAGGCGCGTCCCACCACAAAGCTGGTGGAGGTGACCAAGACAAACGCTCCTGCCGTTCTGGTGGAGGTGGAGTATCATGACAATGAGGCGGGTGCCAACTGGATCCGCACGCATATCAACGAAATTGCCGCGAATCTCACAGAAGGGCTGACCATCTATTTTGGCCTTCCTTATATTTCGGACACCATGGAACCGCGCAGCGCCATGGTTTGTACGAAGGAAAGCCCTCTGAATCTGCGTGTGCGTCCCGATCTTCACGCGCCGGTTGTGACGCAGATCCCGCGCGGCTCCACCGTGACGATCTATGGCGTGTGGAAAAACTGGCGTGTGGTCGGTTACCAGGATTATTTGGGCTATGCCGACGCCTCTTATCTGCGGGAGGTTTGATCCTCTTCGGAAAGACGGCTCCGAAGCCTGCGGAAGAAATCTCCCGTTTTTCCGCACGAAGCCATGGCGATCAGGCGGTGCATGCCGATAAACACGGCGGCAGCAGCCGCCAGCAGCGGAACAAGAGCCACCGCCATGGGGACGGTAAAGACTGTGAGGGAGAACAGATCGCGGAACAGGACAATCGCCAGACAGAAAACCGTGACCATCGCGATGCATAACACCGTACGCGGAACGTTCAGCGGCCGGCTGATTTTTGCGAGGGTCAAAAAGCCCGCAAAGGCGGTCTGGCAGACAGCCATCGTGGAGAGCTGGACAGCGTCCAGTCCCAGGAAAGCGGAAACGGGGAGAAGCAGCAGCAGGCCAAGGATCATCGCGGCAGCGCCGGGAAGCGCCTGACGCAGAACGTTTGAAATGAAGTGTCCCCGGATGCGTTCCTTGTTCGGCTCCAGTGCGAGCAGGAACGAGGGAATTCCGATGGTGACGGCGTTGATCAGTGTGAACTGGATCGGTTCAAACGGGTAGGCGGCGGACAGGAACAGGAAGCAGACCGCAATCACGCCGGAGAATATGGATTTGACCAGAAAGAGAGAGGCGGAGCGCTGCAAATTGTTGATCGCGCGCCGTCCCTCCCGCACAACGTGCGGCATGCTGGCAAAATCAGAATCGAGCAGCACCAGGTTGGCAACGGATCGGGCTGCTTCGCTGCCCGCCGCCATCGCAACGCTGCAATCGCTTTCCCGCAGGGCCATCACATCGTTGGCGCCGTCTCCTGTCATGGCGACAGTATGTCCGCGATCCTGCAATGCCTTGACCAGGATGCGTTTCTGATCCGGAGTGACGCGGCCAAACACGGTGTAGTCCTCCGCCGCCTCCCGCAGCTGCTCCAGGGACAGGGCGGAAGCGTCAAGAAAGCGATCCGCGCCTGGCAGGCCCGCTTTCCCGGCGATGCTGGCCGCCGTCGCCGCGTCGTCACCGGAAATGACTTTGAGTGTCACCCCCTGTTCTGAGAAATACCGAAGCGTTTCCGGGGCGCTCGCGCGGATTTTGTCGCTGAGCAGGACGAGAGCCAGCGGCTTTGGCGCGTCCGGGAGTGTTTTGTCCCCGAAGGCATGAGAGGAATGGGCAAGCAGCAGCACACGGCTTCCTTTCTGTGCATAAGCTTCGACCGTTTCCCGGATTTCGGAAAAACGATCCCGCAGGATAAATTCCCCCGCGCCCAGAATGTAGCTGCCGTGGCCATGAAACGAAACGCCGCTCCATTTGCGCGCGGAGGAGAAGGGTACCACCTGTTCCGCTTCCCAGTCCGCCGGATCGCCGCAGCCCTCGCGCAGGGCGGTGAAGGTGGGGTTTGCGTCGCCGTTTGCGACTGTCATGGCGGCAATTACGGCGCGCAGCTCCGCCGGATCTGCACCGTCCAGCGGGACAAGCTCGTCCAGCTGCATACTCCCCTCGGTGATGGTTCCCGTTTTGTCCAGGCAAAGGACGTCAACGCGGGCCAGCGTTTCAATGGAATACAGATCCTGCACCAGTGCCCGGCGGCGTGCCAGCCGGAGCACGCTCACTGCCAGCACCACGCTGGTCAGCAGCACCAGCCCCTCCGGCACCATGCCGACCAGAGAGCCCACCGTCACCACAACGCCATGGCGGAAATCCTGGTGGGAGAAAAAGACCTGTTTGCAGAACATCAGAATGCCGAGAGGAAGGATGGCAAAGCCGATAAAGCGGATGATGCGGTTGATGCTTGTCATGATCTCCGAGACGGCGCGTTTGGGGCGTTTGACAGTTTTTACAATGGCGGCGGCATAGTTTTCCTCCCCCACATGCTCCACCTGGGCGCGCACGGATCCGCTGACCAGGAAGCTTCCGGAGAGCAGGAGCTCTCCCTCTGATTTGCTGATTGGATCGCTCTCACCAGTGATCAGCGATTCGTTGACCTCGCAGCCGCCCTGCATCACGATGCAGTCGGCACATACCTGGTTTCCCGCTTCCAGAAGGCATACGTCGTCCAGCACCAGCTCGTTGACGGGAATTTGGGATATGGATCCATTTCGTATAACGCGGGCCTTTGGAGCGGCAATCAGCGAAAGCTTGTCAATCGTCCGCTTGGCCTGAATTTCCTGAAAAACTCCGATCAATAAAGAGCTGTCCGACTGTATACACAGTGCGGCAGATAAACTCATTGACCGTCTTACGGAATCTGCCAAGATTACCAGAGAGGAAATTTATCTTCTCTGCTTTGTAGGCAATACCTGTATGCACCATATTTTTTTCCAGTATCCTATGGAATCTCTGGTAAGAGCTCCCTATGAACCCTCCCAAAAAGGACTGCTCCGCAAAAAGGCCATTGATTATGATATTCATATCCATCCTGAGGGAGAGCTGATCTTCCTGCCTGTGATCGCTGGTTTTGTCGGAGCGGATACCATGGGCTGTATCCTTTCCCTCCGGCCGGATCTTCAGGGAGAGATTTCTCTTATGCTGGATATCGGGACCAATGGCGAGCTGGTCCTTGGAAACAAAGATAAACTGGTATGCTGTTCCACTGCCGCCGGGCCCGCTTTTGAAGGTGCCAAGATCCACTGCGGCATGAGAGGCGCCCAGGGGGCCATAGATCATATGTCTTTTGATTCTTCCGGCTTCCATTTTACAGTGATCGGCCAGGAGGAACCGAAAGGCATCTGCGGCTCCGGACTCATTGACACCATTGCCTGCCTGCGCCGGGCCGGACTGATCGATGAATCAGGACGGCTTCTGAATAAGGAAGAAGCTGGGGAGCTGGATCCGGCTTTTTCCTCTCACATGACAGAGTGGAATCATATGCCCGCCTTTCTCTATGATCCGGCCTATCCGGAGGTTTTCCTGACTCAGAAGGATGTCCGGGAGGTTCAGCTTGCCAAGGGAGCTATTGCCGCAGGTATCCTGCTTCTGGAAAAGCATCTGGGTATCTCCCACAATGATATCCAAAAAGTTTATATCGCAGGAGCATTTGGCAACTACATGGATCCGGAAAGTGCCTGTGATATAGGGCTTCTTCCCTATGCCCTGAGAGACCGGGTAGTCCCTGTGGGAAATGCGGCAGGTGAAGGGGCGAAGATTGCCCTGCAAAACGCAGAAGAACTGAAAAAGACTGCAGAACTGATGGATCAGGTAGATTTTCTGGAACTGGCAGCCCTTCCTGAATTTCAGGACTGCTTTATAGATGAATTGGAATTTCCTGAGATCCAGTAAGATCCGTAAAAAGAAACGAAAGGATGTGACCCTTTATG